>Ga0210009_1000138_pt1 | contig 92358 bp, 75 predicted proteins | sample CryGeyCG2114_065_FD_185457 | JGI IMG/M metagenome (GOLD analysis project Ga0210009, IMG submission 185457) | Groundwater microbial communities from aquifer - Crystal Geyser CG12_big_fil_rev_8/21/14_0.65 (SPAdes) (version 2) | ecosystem: Environmental > Aquatic > Deep subsurface > Groundwater ...
AAAGAAAATAATATTACCGCTCTTCTTGTTGACGATAAAAATATTATTTGGGCAGGTACACATTCCGCAGGCTTGACAAAATTGTTAAGAACCCAAAAGAATTTTGAAAATATTTTTGCCGATGATGGAAAGGACAATGGACTTACCGACGCAAACATCTGGCCTATCTTTGAAGATTCAAAAGGAAATATTTGGGTCGGAACGAACAATGGGCTAAACGTTTTAGATAAAAACAATCGTATTTTTAAAAAATACTTTTATTCTTCGGGTGATAAAAACACCATATCGAACAACCGCATTTGGAGCATTAACGAAGATCGAAAAGGAAATATTTGGGTCGGGACACAAAATGGTTTAAACCGCATAGACTTCTCAAAAAACAAAATCACACGATTCCAATATTCACCAAACAAAAAAAGCCTTCCTTTTAATCTTATCAAATCTGTTTATCCGGATAGAAATGGGGCGCTTTGGCTTGGCACCTGGGGCAGCGGTATGATTCGCTTTGACCCCGAAACAACGAGTTCTAAAATTTATCAACACGAAATAAATAATAAATCTACAATTAGCGATGATGTTGTTTTTTATATCACGGAAGACAGCAAAGGAGTTTTATGGATTTGCACTTCAAATGGTTTGAATAAGTTTGATAAATCAACCGAACAGTTTTCTTCATACGTGCATAGTTACGGAAACTCGAATGGATTAAATGCCAATGCAGTCTATTACATTCTTGAAGACAAGAATAACATTTATTGGATTGCCTCACACGGCGGTGGACTAATTCAATTTGATAACTCAAGAGAAAAATTTAAAAACTTTTCCGAAGCAGATGGCCTGCCGAACAATGTTGTCTATGGTATTTTACGTGATGCAAAAAATAATTTGTGGCTTAGCACGAATAAAGGAATTTCAAGGTTTTCTCTTCAACAAAAAACATTTAAGAATTATAATACGAAAGATGGATTGCCGAATAATGAGTTTAACGCCGGCGCTTTCTGTAAAAGTGAATCGGGTAAATTTTATTTCGGTACGATTGACGGACTAACTTCCTTCTATCCCGACAAACTTTTTGAAAATAAAACTGTGCCCAAAATTATTGTAACAGACTTTAAAATATTTGATAAATCAATTCCTTATTTCACTTGTCTTGTTGATAAAGACACTATAGACCTTAAGTATAACGACAATTATTTTTCATTTGAATTTGCCGCGCTTGATTATACTGAACCGGCAAACAATCAATATGCGTATATGCTGCAAGGGTTTGACAAAAATTGGATTTATTCCGGCAATAGACGCTATGCTGCTTATACACATCTCGATGCCGGGCATTACATTTTCTCTGTACGCGCTTCTAATAATAATGGCGTGTGGAATGAAAAGGGGATTAACATCATTGTAACCATCGCTCCTCCATTTTGGAGAACCTGGTGGTTCAATATAATCTTCGTGATGGTACTTTTATCGCTCATAATATATTTCTACAAAAGAAAAATGAACCAATTGAGGCGCGAAACAAAACTTCAACAAAATTTTTCTAAGCAGCTTATTGATTTTCAAGAAGAAGAAAAGAAAAGGATTGCATCGGAACTGCACGATGGAATAGGACAAAATTTATTGATCATCACTAACAGGGCGCAAATTGGTTTGATGAATGAGCATGATGATAAAATGAAAGAACAATTGGTTTCAATCAACGAGACAGCCTCTGAAGCAATAAAAGAAATAAGGAATATTGCCCATCATTTGCACCCCAATCTCTTGGACAAAATCGGATTAACCAAAACTTTACAAGCGATGATCCATAAGTTTGAAGGAACGTCGTCAGTTACTTTATCAACTGCGATTAATGATATAGATGATATTTTCAGTGCCGATGACGAAGTTAATATTTACCGGATCGTTCAGGAAGGGATAAATAATATCATAAAGCATTCAGGCGCAAAGCAGGCGGAAATATCAATTCTGAAAAAAGTGAATACACTTAAAATTGTTATCCGGGATAATGGAAGGGGAATTGCAGAAGTAAAACTCAAAAACTTCTTATCTTCGTCCGAAGGTTTTGGATTGAGAAGTTTAAAAGAACGTGTAAACTACTTGCATGGAAATATTTTGATTGATTCACAAGCAGGCAAAGGTACAACGCTTACTATAACTATCCCGATTAAAGAAAATGAAAAACAGCATTAACCTAATTATTGCAGATGATCATCCGATTTTTAGGAAAGGTTTGGTTGATCTCATTTCATCATTGCCGCAGTTTTTAATTAGCGGAGAAGCGGAGGATGGAAGTGCAGCGATGGAATTAATTCAAAAACATAACCCGGCAGTAGCAATACTTGATATTAACATGCCGGGAATGAACGGGTTTGATATTGCGAAAAAAGCAAAAGCGCTTCAACTACCCGTTAATATTATCTTCCTCACGATGTATAACGAAGAAGAACTTTTTAACAAAGCAATGGATCTGGGAGTGAAAGGATACATCTTAAAAGAATGTGCCGCAAAAGATATTCTTGATTGTGTCCAGTCTGTTGCAGAAGGAAAATATTACATAAGTCCCGTTATTTCGGATTATTTAGTCAACCGAAGTTCAGTATTGAAAATTAACGAGAACGAGAAATCAGCAATTGGAAAATTGACTCCTATGGAAAAACAAATCTTACAGTTGATAGCGGAAGACAATACAAGCAAAGAAATTGCAGATAAATTATTTGTCAGCATCCGCACGGTTGATAACCATCGAATGAATATTTGCAATAAACTTTCCCTCCACGGCGCCAATGCGCTCTTAAAATTTGCTTTGGCAAATAAACATCTCTTCTAAAAAAAATCCAAAGAACAAACTTCAAATAACAAATATTGTTTAATTCCAAAATTCAAAACTTCAAACCAATTTGAGTTTTGGTATTAATAACTTATAGTTTGGATTTTTTTGAAATTTGTTTTTTTTTGTATTGGGATTTCACCTCATCCCTCAACCATCATCCATCTAAGTATTCCTACTCATATAAAATGAGTAGTCATCTCTATTTTTTTCTCCTTTTACATTAAACAAGTTAGACCATGCAAATAGGAATAATTATGACGGTACTACTCGTTGATGACCATAAAGGAATCCGCGAATTAGAAAAATCGATTTTCTCTTCACTTTTTGATACTTTTTACGAATCAACGTGTGGCGAAGATGCGATTACAATTTACAAAACATACAAACCCGATTGGGTATTGATGGATTACAAAATGAACGGCATAACCGGTATTGAAACTGCAAAAAAAATTAAAGAAAATGATGCCGACGCAAAAATTATTATGGTATCTCAATTTGAAGATGGTGATTTGAAAAAAAAAGCATTCGATGCGGGAGTTTTTGCGTATATCGCAAAAGAACAATTATCAACCATAAAGAATATTATTTTAATCAATAAGGAGAACTAAAATGGAAAACTCAATACTTACAGCGCAAAATAGCAAGTGCAAGGATTTTGTTAAAACAATTGTCTTGCTACTCATGCTTCCTATGTATTTGCAAGCTCAGACAACTCCCGATTATATTTATGGTGATGATAACGGTTCAGGATGGAACACAACGTCTGGTAGCATCGGAACTACTTGTTTGAGTTCATCTTATAAATGGCAGTTTCTTGCCACTGCTTCTGCCACTCACCGAATAAAATTTGGGGAAACCATTTCAAATGCTGATGGACATGGATTTTGGATGAGCAATGTACCAGGAAATCTTAATTATAACAGCGGAGGTGCAGCTGCAACCGCTTTCTATAACAATAACTATGGAACAAGCGGATATATAACGTTTAGTATCACATTGGGAAAACATTATGTTATTAAAGCGAAGAAAGACGCTTCACCGAATGATGCAAGTTTTGCTATTCAAGAAATTTCTGCCGCTCCAATTTCAATTTCGGGTGTGTCGGATAATTTTACCGCTGCCGGAAATGATATGACAGTTAAAATTACATTAAGCGGATCAAAATCAACTGAGGAAAGAGTGTTTGTAAAATATACTACTGATAACTGGACAACTTCTTCCGTCTCATCTGAAGCAACAGGAAGCGGAACCGATTACACCGCAATAATTCCCGGAAGCGGAGTAACGGCAACAACAAACAACAAATACTATGTTTTTACAACAACGGTTGCTACACCTTCTGCTTCAGAAGCTGACTTACTGGCAATAAATTATAATAATAATAGTGGAAATTATTTTCAAATATTTTCTAAATTCATTACAATTCAAGTTAATGGTTGGCAAACAAAGGGAAGAGGCGGTCCGGTGATGTGGTCTACTGCAGTAGGTCCACCATCTTCTACAAACTGTCGTTCATATTTTTGCGGCGCTCTTGATGGCAGCAGTGTTACCGCTTATACCAGCGTTGAATTTAATGTGATCGGTGGAACGAATGGGAATAACTGTGATTGTTCCCCATATACCGGCAGCGGAACGATTACAACTACCTCTTCTACTGAAGAACAGACAAATTTAGTAAGTACTACAAGCGGAATTACTTTTTATCTCAGTTCAGGCGGGCTGAGTGGATTTACGAGTGCTTGTCCTGATTCCGACAACCGTGTTTATACAGGTAGCAGTGGTTATTTAAAAGTTGATGGAGTAAGTAAATTAGTATTTGATGCTTACAGAACTATGATGAGTGTAAATTACAATACAGGAGCGATTACCTCAACCGGATGGGCAAAAATAAATGCAGCTTCGAGTGATCCGTTATGGGTAAATGAATTTGATCCATATAATACCGGGCAGATTGATTTTGACGCGGTCTCATCAAGTCCGGTGGTTCAACAATGTTATGGTTCTTATGACATTTCAATAAAATTAAAGCCAGCTCCATACGTTTCAAATCAGTCATCAGGTACGGTTGCAACAGAGGGAGGCGTGGTCGATGAAACTGTTAATATGCCAAGTTCAGACGTATCTTATAATTTCACGGTTGTTTCTTTTGGTGGAACAAGTGGAGACGGTGTTTTTGCTAATCAAATTATGACAACTCCCGTCGGCGCTCTACCAAGTGGAATTGACGCCATAAGTCAGTTATACTGGAGTCTTTCTACAGCTCTCGATACTTTTACATGCAGTTTAACCTTTGATTTGGCAGATATTACCGGAATAAGTAATACTGCAAATTTAAGAATCCTTAAACGAGTGGATAGCAATCATCCATGGACTACATGGTCCGAATACACACTAGTTGATCCAACACATCTAAGGGCAAATAATGTTACAACTTTAAGTGAATGGGCAATTGGTTCAACAGGTGGAAATCCGCTTCCGGTTGAGTTGGTATCTTTTTCGGGAGCTATCGAGAATAATGCTATTGTACTGAAATGGAAAACCGCAACAGAATTAAACAGTTATGGTTTCGAAATAGAACGTAAGTTGAAAGATTGTGGTTGCGATTGGGAAAAAATTGGTTTCATTACCGCCGGTGGGAATTCAAACTCGCCGAAGAATTACGAATTGAAAGATTTTGTGCGCAAAACTGGGACTTATCTCTATCGATTAAAAATGGTGGACAATGACGGCAAATATGATTACAGCAAGGAAATTAATATAAACGTTGCTACACCACTTAAATACGAACTTATGCAAAATTACCCTAACCCGTTTAATCCGGTTACTACCATTAAATTCGCTTTGCCGGAGGCAAGCAAAGTTTCTCTTAAAATATTTTCTTTACTCGGTGAAGTAGTTTCTGAATTAGTAAACGAAGAGAAACCTGCCGGTTTTCATCAAGTTGAATTCGATGCAAGCATATTTTCAAGTGGAATATATTTCTATAAAATAGAAGCAAACAATTTTACTCAGATAAAGAAAATGTCGGTAATTAAGTGAGATTAGTAAAGCAAAACCTTCGAGGTCTTTGGACTAAATTAGTTACCCAGACCTCGAAGGTTTGTATAAGCAGTTTACTTTTTCAAAATAGCAGTAACTTTTTCCGCAGCATCTTTTAGAGTTGTTGCAACTTCAAAGTTCAAGCCTGATTCTTTTAGTATAACTCCGGCTTCTTTTGCGTTGGTTCCTTCAAGTCTTACAACAATAGGAATGGTAACATTAACCGTTTTAGTTGCTTCAATAACTCCGGCGGCAACACGGTCGCAGCGGACAATCCCACCGAAGATGTTAATCAAAATTGCTTTCACATTCGGATCGGAAAGAATAATCTTAAATCCGTTAGCAACGGTTTCTTTATTTGCTCCACCGCCGACATCTAAAAAGTTAGCAGGTTCGCCACCGGCAAGTTTAATAATATCCATCGTTCCCATTGCAAGTCCGGCGCCGTTTACCATACAGCCGACATTTCCATCGAGCTTAATATAATTCAAATTATATTTTGAAGCTTCAATTTCAAGCGGGTCTTCCTCACCTAAATCTCTGTAAGCTAAAATTTCAGGATGACGGAATAGAGCATTGTCATCAATATTCATTTTGGCATCGAGCGCAACAATTCTGTTATCGTTTGTAATTACTAAAGGATTTATTTCAAGAAGGGAAGCGTCTGTTGCTTCGTACGCTTCATAAAGATGTTTAATAAATTTCTGGAAATTCTTGAAACTCTCACCGCTTAACTCAAGTGCAAAAGCAAGTTCCCGTGCTTGAAAAGGTTGAAGACCGGTTGCCGGATCAATCCACACTTTAATAATTTTTTCAGGAGTTTCGGCAGCGACTTTTTCAATTTCAACTCCGCCTTCGGTAGATGCCATAATAACATTTTGCGAAACCGTTCTGTCGAGAAGGATTCCGAGATACAGTTCTTTTACGTAATCTAAACCTTCAGCAATAAAAAGAGTTTTAACAATTTTTCCTTCGCTTCCGGTTTGATGGGTTACCAAAAGGTTTCCTAAAATCTTCTCAGCATATTCGCGGGCTTTTTCAATTGAAGTAGTGAACTTTACCCCGCCTTCAAGGATGAGTTCATTTCGATTGTGTGGATTGTAAACTTTACCTTTCCCTCTCCCGCCGGCGTGGATTTGAGATTTCACTACATATTGATTTATCCCCAGACTTTTCAACTGTTGAATTGCTTTCTCAAATTCATCCAAATGCTTTATGGCAATTCCGTCTTGCACGGGAACGGAGAATTTTTTCAATAATTCTTTTGCTTGATATTCATGAATTTTCATTGTTCTGTTTATTCCTTTATTTAATTAAAAAATTATTATCAATTACAAGTAGAAAGTAGAAAGTAGAAAGAATGAGCTTGTTACTTTCCACTTGTAACTTATTACTTTCCACTTGTAACTTGTAACTTTAAATTTTCTCACTCATCAGTTTAGCCTGCATAAAAAGAAGGAGGTAATCTCTTCCACCGGCTTTAGAATCGGTACCCGACATATTAAAGCCGCCGAATGGATGACCGCCAACTAACGCGCCGGTGCACTTTCTATTGAAATATAAATTACCGATGAGCAGTTCCTTTTTCGCTTTTTCAATTTTCTGACGGTTCGTTGTATAAACCGCACCGGTCAAACCATATTTTGTATTACTTGCAATGTTAAGAGCGTCGTCAAAATTTTTCGATTTGATTACCGCAAGCACCGGACCAAAAATTTCTTCCTGGGAAATTCTTGCCATCGGTTTTATATCAATGAAAACAGTCGGTTGAATGTAATAGCCGTTTCCGTCAGCTTTGCCGCCGCCGCAAAGAAGTTTTCCTTCTTTCTTACCAATTTCGATATAAGAAAGAATATTTTTCTCAGCAGTCGCATTGGAGACGGGACCCATTCTATAATTTTCTTCAGCAATACCGACTTCAATTTTTTCAACTTCTGCTTTTAACTTCTCAACAAACATTTTATAAACTGACTGATCAACAATAGCACGTGAACAGGCGGAACATTTCTGCCCTTGAAAACCAAAAGTGGAAGCGACTACGCCTTGCACAGCGGAATCAATATTCGTTTCGCTATCCACGATGATGGTATCTTTGCCTCCCATTTCAGCAACGACACGCTTCAGCCAAATTTGTCCAGGTTGAACTTTGGCGGCTAATTCATTAATGTGAATTCCAACTTCCATCGAACCGGTGAAAGAAATAAATCTTGTTTTAGGATGCCCGACCAAAGTATCTCCAACTTCGCTGCCGGAACCGGGTAAAAAGTTCAAGACACCTTTTGGAAGACCGGCTTCTTCCATAATTTCATAAAAAATTCTTCCCATCATCGGCGTATCGCTTGATGGTTTTAATACTACGGTATTTCCCGCAACAATGGCGGCTGAGGACATTCCGACTAAAATAGCAAAGGGGAAATTCCACGGTGGAACGGCAACGCCAACACCAAGCGGTAGGTAAACAAGTTCGTTTTTTTCTCCCGGTACCGGTGTAAGCGGCTGCTTTGCTGCATACCGAAGCATCTCGTGAGCATAGAAATCTAAGAAATCAATCGCTTCGGCTGTGTCTGCATCAGCTTCGGCGAAATTTTTACCGATTTCTAAAATCATGTACGCATTGATTTCGAAGCGTCTTCTTCTTGCAATAGTTGCAGCTTTGAATAAATAATTTGCGCGTTCGGAAGGCGAAGTATATCTCCACATTTGAAATGTTTTGTAAGCGCTTTCAACTGCGACATCAGCTAATTCCTTTGTCCCTTTATAAAAGGCTGCTATTACTTCATTTTTGTTTGAAGGATTATAAGAGTTAAAAATTTGTCCCGATTTAATTTTCTTTCCGTTGATAATAAGCTCGTAAGTCTTTCCTAGTTTCTCCCGGACGGCTTTTAAAGCTTGTATTTGTTTCGATATATTTTTAGGATTGATAAAATCTATGAGCGGTTCATTTTGAAAAGGTTTTATTCGCATAAAAAAACTCCTTTAAATAGATAAAATTTAATAGTAAAAATTACGGCTTTTGAGGTTTAGAAACAATCTTCTATCCGGCTTAATGAAGGTTATTCCTCACTATCCGATTTGATTTTAAGAACCTTCGAAAATTTGAATTGACGGAAATATTTTATAGATTTACTTTAGTTTCTGAACTTACTCTACATTATGAAACAACTATGATAGAGAAAGAAGACACAAAGGAATGATTAAAGAGATACATCCCTCTGAGAGATAACGAAAACGTTATTGCTTCCACAAGGAATGGTATCTCTCTAAATATAAACAGCTAAAAAGAGCCATTATGGATCTTATTGATTTAAAATACTTCATCCAGAAAATTGACGAATCATCAATTCAAAAATTTTTTGAAACCGGTGAACTTGATGATTCAGGGAAGAAAGCATTAACTTTTTTCCTCCGGATTTTAATGCGTCAGAAAAAAAAAATTGCCGCTTTAGTTAATGAAACACAGGAAACGATAGAACATACCTACAAAGAAGTGTGGGAAAAATCTGCCGACGGAATGCGTATCATCAATGAAGAGGGGATAGTCATTCATTGTAATAATGCCTATGCAAATTTTGTCGAACTCCCAAAATCAAAATTGGAAAACGAGATTTTTACAGTCGCTTACCAGCAAGAAAACCGGGAGAGGATTCTCTCTAAGCTCAAAGAAAGATTTAATGCTGGTTCTTTCAAAGTTAAATATGAGGCTGAATTAATTCTTTGGAATGGGAAAACCAAACATTTTGAAGTCTCAAATTCTGTACTTCATACATTAGATGAACACAAATGGCTGTTAAGTATTTTCCGCGATATTTCCGAGAGGAAAGAGCAGGAACTTCAATTAAAAAGAAAAGAAATTCTTTTACAGGGAATAGCGCGAGCTACGGAAACGCTGCTAACCGGAAATGATTTTGATGAATCGGTTACAACCGTTTTAGCAATGCTCAGCAAAGGGGCTGAAGTTGATAGAGGATATATTTTTCAGAATATTTTAGAGGAAGAATCCCAAACCTCGATGATGAAAGAAGCCTATGAATGGGCTGATGAGGGTGTCCCGCATCAACTTACTGATTTGAGCATCAATCTGGTTCCCTACAGCCGGTTCGACTCGTTAGATTTATATCACCGGCTTTCTGAAGGTGAAATTATCTATCTTGATTTTGACGAAATTACAGAAGCTCAGAAAAAAGTATTTATTGATAAATCAATTCAATCTATTTTTCTCGCTCCGATTTTTGCGAAGGAACGATTCTGGGGATTTATCGGATTTGATTCATGCAGGGTGAAAAGGCCATTCAGCATAGATGATCAATCGCTGCTAAAAACCGTCGCGGCAAGTCTTTCAGGCGCCTTGCATCAAAAAATTGCCCGAGAGGAGATGCTGCAAAAAAATATTGAACTCGATCGAGCATTAGTTCAAGCGAATGTAGCTGCAAAAGCGAAAAGTGAATTTCTTGCGCTGATGAGTCACGAAATTAGAACTCCGCTTAATGCAATAATTGGAATGACCGGCTTGCTTATGGATGCAAAACTTCCGAAAGAAGAAAAAGATTTTGCCGAAACCATAAGGATGAGCGGCGAACAATTACTGGTAGTTATTAACGATATTCTCGATTTTTCAAAAATTGAATCGGGCAAATTTGAACTTGAATACCAGCCGTTTGATATCCGTGAGTGCATTGAAGATACTTTTGACCTGTTCGCTGCAAAAGCCTCCGAGAAAAATATAGACTTAATTTATTATCTCTATGACGACGTTCCTCCTTGTATCTACGGAGATATAACGCGTGTGAGGCAAATACTCACCAACTTAATCGGGAACGCAATTAAATTTACGTCTAAAGGGGAAATTTTTGTTGAAGTAGTTTTAAAGAAAACTGATAATGAATTATTTGAAATAGAATTCGCCGTTAAAGATACCGGTATCGGTATTCCGAAAGATAAAATATCAAAACTCTTCCAGGCGTTTAGTCAGGTTGATTCATCAACAACACGATTATATGGAGGCACTGGCTTAGGATTAGTAATCAGTAAACGCATCGCTGAAATGATGGGCGGGACGATGCGTGTTGAGAGTGTTGAAGGAAAAGGTTCAAACTTTATTTTTTCAGTCAAATCCAAGGTGGCTCAATCTCTTACAAAAATCTATTCGAAAGATTTTGCCTCTCAACTTAAAGGAAAGAAGGTGCTTGTTGTTGATGATAACTTTAACAATAGAAGGATTTTGGATTTACAATTAAAGAGCTGGGGAATGATCGCCACAACTGTCGAATTTCCATTGGATGCTTTAAAGATACTTGAAAAAAGTGAGCCGTTTGATCTTGCAATTCTTGATTATCAGATGCCCCAGATGGATGGTATTACCCTGACACGTGCAATCCGCGACATAGAAAAAAATACGACCTTACCGATCGTTATCCTCACTTCGTTGGGAAGGAAGGAAGAAGAAAGTACTTTGCGTGAGTTGAACATCGCGAAATTTTTATACAAACCGGCTAAACAAACCGTTCTTTATGAAACCATTCTTTCTATCTTCGGATTGTTGCAATTTTTAGAGGTTAGAAAAGAAAAGCACCAGCCGATGGATACGACTTTAGGGGATAAATATCCTTTAAAAATCCTCTTAGCGGAAGATAATCTTGTTAATCAAAAAGTTGCTGTTAAAATATTTAGTAAACTTGGCTATCGTATTGAGGTAGCCGGTAATGGTTATGAAGTACTTGAAGCAGTTGAAAATATTGAGTACGATATTATTTTTATGGATGTGCACATGCCGGAAATGGACGGACTTGACGCATCAAAAGAATTAAATAAATTGTATGGTAGAGAAAACCGTCCGAAAATTATTGCGATGACTGCAAATGCAATGCAGGGAGACCGCGAAGAATGTATCGCCGCCGGAATGGACGATTATATGAGTAAACCTGTGAGGTTAGAAGCCCTTCAAGAGCTACTCGAACGCTGGGGAAGTATACTTACTTCTCAAAAAAATTCTCTGCGCTATTTACTCGGGCATGAAAAAATAATTACTCAATACATTGATGAAAGCAAAATATCATTTTTAGATGATTTGCAATCTGAAGAAGATCTAAAGTTTTTTATTGAGATTTTAGATATTTTTTTAGCGGAAACGCCAAAGTTGATAGAATTAATTAATGAAGCTGCCAAAAATAATAATTCTCAAGACCTGATGTTTCTTGGACACAAATTAAAAGGTGGCAGCGCTACCTTAGGGCTGGAAAAAATCAGTAATATTGCATCAGACCTTGAACAGTTTGGAAAGCAGGAAACGCTTGAAGGAACTGAAGTATTGGCATCTCAGTTGGAGGAGATTTTCCTTCTCACCGTGCATGATCTAAAAATACTGAAAAAGAAATATCAAAAAATGTTTCAGATGGCTTAAAAGGAATTTATTCTTACGGAGGCACGTATTTAACTTTCTGATCCGCCGATGTCTAATGCACTTCCTAACTTTGTTTAGGTTCCTTTAACCGGTTCCTTCTAACGGCAAATTTCAAAAATTTCCGTACCTTTACTTTGAAAAAAATTAGAAAAACAAACAAAAAATGAAAATACCTTTAGTTGTAATTGTAGGTAGACCGAATGTTGGTAAATCAACTCTTTATAACCGTTTAACCGGCGTGCGCGAAGCAATTGTTGATGACGAAAGCGGCGTAACACGGGATAGAAATTACGGTGAGGTCGAATGGAATAATAAAAAGTTTAATTTAATTGATACAGGCGGGTATGTTCCCAATTCTCCCGACCTTTTCGAAACGGCTATCCGTGAGCAAGTAGAAATTGCAATTGAAGAATCGGATGTTATACTTTTTGTAACAAACTCACGCGATGGAATTTTACCTGTTGATACGTTAATCGGGCAAATGCTGCGTCAAGCTCAGAAAAAATGTTTTCTACTGGTGAATAAAGTTGATTCGCATAACCAGGATTATTTGTTGAACGAATTTTATGCGCTTGGTCTCGGCGATCCGCTTCCCGTTTCTGCTTTGGTAGGTAGAGGTACCGGTGATTTTCTTGATCTCTTAACGAATGACTTTGTCGAACAGATTGAAGAAGATGATGACAAACGATTAAAAATTGCGATCGTCGGAAGACCGAATGTCGGAAAATCTTCTCTCACAAATGCACTTCTTGGGTACAATCGAAGCATTGTAACAGATATTCCCGGTACCACACGCGACAGTATCAATTCGGTTATTAAATATTATGGAGATGATATTGTTTTAATAGATACAGCCGGACTTCGAAAGAAGAGTAAAATATTGGAAAGTATAGAATATTTTTCTTCTATCAGAACGCTGAAGGCTATTGCCGAATCCGATGTTGCTGTCATTTTAATTGATGCGACAATCGGGCTGGAAAATCAAGATCAAAAAATATTAGATGAAGCCGTACGCCGAAGGAAAGGGATTATCATTGCTTACAACAAATGGGATTTAGTTGAGAAGGAGACGAACACTGCGCGCAAAGTCGAATTGGAACTGCGCGATAAAATTGGTTCGCTTGATTACGTTCCGATAGTTTTTATTTCGGCTTTAACAAAACAGCGTATCTATAAACTGATTGATCTTGCTAAAGAAATCGAAGCGGAAAGAAAAAAGAGAATCCCTACTGATGAACTTAATGACACACTTTTGGAAGAAATAAAAAGAACTCCTCCGCCGACAACTTCCACGGGCAGGGAAGTAAAAATAAAATTTATAAATCAAGTCGGTACAAAGTATCCCGTCTTTCTTTTCTTTTCAAACTATCCGAAAAATGTTACTGAAGCGTACAAAAGATATCTTGAAAAACTTATCCGAAAACATTTTGGCTTTTACGGAGTTCCATTCACGTTAAGTTTTAAAGAAAAATGAAACCGGAGCAAACCATTGTGGTTATTGGTGGAAATGCCGCGGGCGCTGCTGCCGCTGCAAAAGCAAAGCGCATCAATCCGAATGCTAAGGTCATTTTGTTTGAACAAAGTAAATACATCTCCATCGGTACGTGCGAACTACCTTATGTTCTTTCGGGTGAAATAGACGACCCGTTGAGCGTTGTTTTTTTTGACGAACAAAAGTTCGAATACGAAAAAAATGTTAAAGTTTTTACCAAATATAACGTTGAAAAAATAAAGGTTCACACAAAAAGTATTTTAGTTCTTTCGTTAATCGAATTAAAACCTTTTGAATTCAAATATGACAAATTAATACTTGCAACCGGCTCAAGAGTAAAGCGTGTCCCTCAATTCTCTTCCGAACTTACAAACGTTTCTCCTTTAAAATCTGTCGAAGATGTAATACGAATTAAAAAATTTATAAGTGAAGCAAAGCAGAAAAGAGTTTGTGTTATCGGTTCTGGTTATATTGGATTGGAAGCCGCAGAAGCATTGAACAAACTCGGCTTTGAAGTTTATCTAATCGAGCAGGAGCGCGAACCTTTTCCTTCCACAGATAAAGAAATAAGACAGAGAGTTAAAAAAATATTGGATGAAAAGAGAATCAACTTTTTAGGCAGCGCGGAAAATGTCAAGTACAGATTTAATAATTCCAAAGTTGCTGCCTTAGTTATTGAAGGGCGGCAAATTGAAATTGATTTTGCAATAACCTGCACCGGTTTTTCTCCGAACAACTCATTGGCGTTTCAAGCAAAACTTGATATCGGAAAATATGGCGGGATTAAAGTGAACAATAGATTGCAAACTTCCCAGAAAGATATTTATGCATGCGGAGACTGCATTGAAATAAAAAATTTTGTCACCCGCATTGATGATTACTTTCCTCTTGCAACGTTAGCGCATCGGGAAGGACATATTGCAGGAGAGAACGCAGCCCTGGGAAATGCTTATTTACAACCTGCAATTAAAAATATATCCGTGAAAATATTTGATCATTATTTTGCGCAGGTTGGTTTGAGCGAACAAGAATTACAGAATAAAAATATTCCTCATTCCACAGTAGAAGAAACCGTTCCAAATCTTGTCAAAGTTTTAAAAGAAAGTAACCTGGTTTACGGGAAAATTCTTTTTGATCGTTCTTCAAAAAAAATATTGGGCGCTTCGTTTTTAGGCGGGAAAGAAGTTTCGGGTTATGCCGATATAATTTCAACGTATATTAAAAACAATATTCCGGCTACACAATTGGCGGACACAGAATATAACTATACTCCTCCCTTATCGCCGATGATAAATTTGTTATCGGTGTTAGGAAGAAAAGCAGCCCATAGCTTCAGCCATGGAAAAGAGAATAACGATGTTACGTACATCAATAATAATATGGATTTTAAATTGTAAACCGATGAATCGGTTCGAGAACTTTGCAACTGTCAAATTATACACAGATAAATCTGTGGGCTGCTGATAGAAGATGCCATAATGTTTAACAGTGAACAGAAATCTATTTTCAGCGGACACCAAAATTTTGGCATTTATTACAAAAACAAAGTGAATATGGAATGAAAATAACACATAAGAATTTTTTTCTAAACGAACATCCCTTGATCAAAAAAGATATTACAATCCTTCGGGACAAACATACGAATCCTGAAATTTTTCGTGCCGCTGTAAAAAGAATATCTTTGATTCTTGCAGTTGAAATAAGCAAGAAATATCATTTAACAAAAATAGATGTTGAATCTCCTTTAGAAAAAACGATGGGGTTTCAATTGAAACAAAATGTTGTGTTAGTCCCGGTACTGCGGGCTGGATTGGGTATGGTAAGCGGATTTCTCGAAGTTATCCCGGATGCCAAAGTTGGGCACATCGGTTTGCAAAGGAATGAAGAGACTCTCGAGCCGGTTGAATATTATTATAAAACACCCAAAGACATTCACAACTCAAGTGTCATTTTACTTGATCCTATGCTTGCAACCGGAGGTTCTTCTTCCGAAGCTTTAAAATATTTAAGAAAGCGCGGAGTGAAAAACTGTGTTTTTGCCTGCTTAGTTGCAGCTCCGGAAGGCATCAAAAAATTATCAATTGATCATGCTGAAATACCGATATTTTGTGCGGCGTTAGATAGGCAGCTTAACGAACGCGGGTATATTTTACCCGGGCTTGGTGATGCCGGGGACAGAACGTTTGGAACGCTTTAAATTTTTATTTTTTACGATATTATTTGTTCCGCTAACTTTTGCACAGAGTTATCCGGATGCGCATGTAGATCATCTTCTTAAAAATGGAATTGCATCTATCATGGAGCAAAATTATGAAGAAGCGGAAAAAACTTTTTCATATTTAGACTTTGAGTATCCAAAGTTACCATTTGGTAAACTTTATTTGTCGGCAGTAGTTATCACAAAAGCTAATGATCTCTCAATTCCTTTAGAGATGGAAAAAATTAGTAAATATTTGGATGAAGCCGAACGTATTATTGAGAAAAATAATCTGATATCTCCACTTTGGGTGAATTATTTTTGGGGAATGATCCATGGGTATAGGGCTTATTCTTCTTCTCTTCAGGGAAAGTGGTTTTCGACTTTTTCGGATGGGATAAATGCCGTAAATTATTTTGAGAATTGTTTGAAGATAGATTCGTCATTCAATGAAGCGCTCATTGCAATAGGCACTTACAAATATTGGAAAAGTGTTAAGGCTGCCTGGTTGCCGTTTTTCTCGGATGAAAGAGTTGAAGGTTTTCAATTACTGAGTAAAGCGACCCAAAAAGTAAGTTATAATTTCCCATCTGGTGTTATTTCTTTGATTTGGGTCTATATTGATAGTAAGAAATTTACCTCGGCAATAACTCTGGCACAAGATGCAATAAAAAAATATCCCGGCAATAGAAATTTTAAATGGGCTTTGGCGCAAGCTTACGAAAATGTAGATTTGGTTAAAGCGATTGAAACATATTATGAATTATTAGCGTCATATGCTTCTGTTATGAAAAAAAATAGAATTAATGAAATCGTGCTGAAGCATAAAATAGCTCAAGATTATGACCGGCTTGGTGAAGCAAAAAAATCTCTACAAATCTGCAATGAAATTCTGTTAAATAAGAACTTCACGGATTACGAAAAACATATTACAGAAGATCGGTTGAAAAGAGTAAACACCCTAAGAAATAAAATATTGTCTCAGCAAAAAGAAAAATAGATAATGAATATTGCTCCTGTAACCGCAGCTATTATGTTAGACGAACTGATAAAAAATTGTCAAACCAATTTGCCCGCAGTTAATGTTGAGTTGGTTAAAAAAGCATTCAACTTTGCTGCAATAGCGCATGAAAATGATACGCGGGCTTCGAACGAACCTTATTTTACCCATCCATACGCAGTGGCAAATATCCTCGCCACAGAAATTCCCTTTGATGATGTTTCAATTTGTTGCGCGCTTCTCCATGATATTGTAGAAGACAACATGGAATATTCAATTGATACGATAAAGAAAAACTTTGGAGAAGAAATAGCGCTGATTGTTGATGGGCTGACAAAAATTCAACAACTCTTCCAGGGTGCGGATATTAATCAAGCTGAAAATTACCGCAAACTTTTAATGTCTGTTTCAAAAGACATCCGTGTGATTGTAGTAAAATTTGCCGATCGCTTACACAATATGAGAACCATAGATTTTCTTAATCCGGAAAAAAGAAAAAGAATTGCTAAAGAAACATTAGAAATCTATGCACCCCTTGCTCACCGGTTTGGTCTCGGAAAATTGAAATGGGAGTTGGAAGACCTCGCTTTCAAAGAACTGAATAAACAAGCATATGAGGATATAAAAAAGAAAGTTAGCGCTAAACGGTTCGAACGTGAAAAATATATTGATAAGTTTTCCGATCCCATTGTACAAAAAATGAATGAGTACAATATCATTTTTGAGGTGAGTGGAAGACCGAAACATTTGTATAGTATTTATAGGAAGATGATCAAAAGGAATAAACCGTTCGAAGAAATTTACGATCTTTTTGCGGTAAGAATAATTCTGGAGACAGAAGATATAAACCAATGTTACACCGCGTTCGGTATTATCAATCAAATTTTCATTCCTGTTCCCGATAGATTTAAAGACTACATAGCAATACCGAAGACGAATAATTATCAATCAATACACACTACCGTGGTTGGACCTGACGGTGAGTTGGTTGAAGTTCAAATCCGCACCAGGAAGATGCATGACATAGCCGAGAAAGGAGTTGCCGCCCACTGGAGATATAAAGAAGGAAACCCTTCGATTGACAAAACCATGAATAACTACGTTTCATGGATTCGCGAAATGATCGAATCCAGCGGTACAGAAGACGTGAGGAAAAATATTTTAGAAAATTTTAAGCTGAATTTATATTCGGATGAAATTTATGTTTTTACACCTAATGGTGACTTGCGCCGGCTCCCGTTAAAAAGTACCCCTGTGGATTTTGCCTTTGATATTCACACAAAGATTGGATTTCACTGCATCGGCGCTAAAGTAAATAAAAAAATCATTCCTCTGGACACCCAACTTCATAGCGGCGATCAAGTTGAAATTATTATTTCAAAAAATCAACACCCGAACAGAAACTGGTTGAAGTTTGTGGTAACAAACAAAGCTAAAGCTGAAGTAAGAAAATGGTTGAATAAAGAAGATGATGATTTAGCAAAAACAGGTAAGGACCTATGGGAAAAGAAGATCAAAAAAATGAAACTTTCTTTTACTCCGCAAGATATTTCAAAACTTTATTTGAATTTAAAATATGAAAACGCAAAACAATTTCAGAAAGCCATCGCCCAGGGAAAAATTAATCTCGACGAATTATTAAGCTCTCCGCAGCAGAACAAAGAAGAAGAAAAAAAATCACCACAAACTAATGTTGAATTTGAGAATTTTGCTCAATACGCCCGGTCATCCGGAGGAACTCTGGTGGTTGACGGTGAAAGCTCAAACATGTTATTTTCGTACTCAAAATGCTGTAATCCAATACCGGGGGATCAGGTGGTTGGATTTGTGACAAAAGGTGAAGGAATAAAAATACATAGGAAAAATTGTAAGAGTATGCTTCAGTTATCTGAAAAAGAATCCGAAAAAATTATTTCTGTCGAATGGCCTGCGCTAGAAAATTCATCTTTCATTGTCGGGCTTTCTCTTAAAGGGGAAGATCAACCCGGCTTATTAAGTGAAATTGCGCATCAAGTTGTCACCTTTCAAAACACAAATATTAAATCCATTAATATTGATACTAAAAATTCGAAGTTTGAAGGAACCGTAACGCTCTTCGTACAAAATCTTGAACACCTCTCACGAATTATTGATCGGCTAAAAAAAATTAAGGGTGTTTACACTGTCACCCGCCTGGAGAATTATGTGCAGTGACGTCAAAACGAACAAACTTTCAAGAATTCTTGCAATTGACTATGGAGCAAAGCGGATAGGCTTAGCGCTCTGTGATCCATTAAAGACTTTTGCGTATCCGTATCTAACAATTTCAAATGATGATTCTCTCTATTCTGCATTAAAAAAAATTGTTGAGGAGCAAGAGGTAGAAAAAATCATTTTAGGAAATCCTTTAAGGGAAGACGGGAAAATATCGAGACTGTCTGAGAAGATACTGAAATTTAAAGTTGCACTTGAAAAACTACTAAAACTTGAAATTATTCTGGTTGACGAAAGCTATTCCTCTGCTATGGCACAAGAAAGAATTCTTTTGACCACACCAAAGAAATCAAAGCGGAGAGAAAAAGGGTTGATTGATAGAAACGCGGCGGCAATTATTTTACAGGAATATCTTACAGAATTCGGAGAATGAAAAATATTATTTTTTCTGATTGACATTAATGTTATTTACGGTTAATTTTGAACAACAAAAACATCAAATATGGAGCAAATCTATGTCACTTGACGCACTTGGAATGATCGAAACCAAAGGATTAGTTGGAGCTGTTGAAGCAGCTGATGCAATGGTAAAAGCCGCAAAAGTTGAACTTCTTGGAAAAGAAACAATAGGCGGCGGGTATGTTACGGTAATGGTAAGAGGTGATGTAGGAGCAGTAAAAGCTGCCACTGATGCCGGAGCAGCCGCTGCACAACGTGTCGGAGAATTGGTTTCTGTTCATGTAATTCCGAGACCTCATGCCGAAGTCGAAGCCATTTTACCTAAACGTGCAAAATAATATTCTATGTCTCAAGCTCTTGGATTAGTTGAGACAAAGGGTTTGGTTGGAGCAATTGTAGCAGCTGACGCCATGGTGAAAGCTGCCAATGTTACTATTATCGGAAAAGAAAAAGTTGCCCCGGCTTTAATCACTATAAAAATAATCGGCGAAACTGCTGCTGTAAAATCTGCTATTGAAGCAGGCGCTGCAGCAGCTCAGCGGGTTGGTCAGCTAATTTCCACGCATCTTATTCCACATCCGGATGTTCAGTTGGGTCTTTTTTTCCCGGAACTCTTAACGGAGACTAAAGCTGAAACTGCTCCAATGAGTATCTCTCAAACCTTCGAAAGAAATGAAAAACTCCCGGAACCGGCAAAGCAAAAAAAAGAACCGATACTAAGAAAAGTAAAAAAAGCAACAAAGGTTTCTACTCAAAATAAAATGAGGGAAATTACTACTTCAGAGGAGATGGAAACGCAGTCATCAATAATGAATGCTTCTTTATTCGATGAGGAAGTTGAACCGGGAGCTAAACAATCCGGCAGTACTTTAGAACGGTTAAAAGCAGAAGCATTGCGTGATCTACAAGAGGAAGGAATTTCTCCCGATAAAGCAAAGAAGGAAGAAGTACCCTTAGAGGAGAAGGAAAGATATGATTTCAACAACCCCTCAGTTTCAGTTGAAGATTTAGAAAGTTTTAATGTTCATCAATTAAGAAAGCTTGCACGCGGGGTTGAAATATTTCCTATCCATGGGAGGGAAATATCACGCGCTAACCGGGAAACTTTGTTGGCGTATTTTAAATCAATAAAAAAGTAATCTCTTTCCTACATTAACCTGTTTTCATTTATATTTACGGTATGAAGAAAAAACTTCCTTTAATTATCGCTTCATTTTTATTTGCCGTTATCATTTGGATTTCTGTTGTCCTCGGGAATTCTTTTATTTACAAAATAGAAGTCCCCTTGAAAATCTTTATAAGCGATAAAGATATTGCCGTGAAGAGCGATTTACCCTCTGCAATAATTCTAAATTTGAATGCACAGGGGTGGCGGCTTTTATCAATTTTACTCTCAAAAGATGTTACCTTCAGATCTGTTCTGCCTGTAAAAGAAAGTTCTTATAAATTGCAGTTAGCCGGCAGCACTTCCGATAATCCATGGTTAAATTCAGAGGTAAAAGTAGTTGATATTTCTCCTGCCTTTGTTCAGATTGAGTTAGATAAAAAAATTAGCAAAAAAGTTAAAGTAAACCCTCTTGCTACTGTTGACTTTAGAAAGGGATTTGGGCTTGCCAGGCAACTTAATGTTTTTCCTGATTCAGTTACTGTTATGGGTGCAAGAACACTGCTTAGAAGTATCAATGAAGTGAACACAAAAGAACTTTTTGTTGAAGATGCTTCCAGCCCGTTCATCGAACAAATTGAGATAGAACATTCGCCGGGGATTGAAGTATCTCCTTCTCAAGTTAAAATATTTGGTGATGTACAAAAAATTGTTGACAGAGAGATTCAGAATATTCCGATTAAAATTATAAATAACCCTTTAAATAAAACTATACTACTTGTCCCAGATAAAATATCGTTGTCGGTTCGTGGCGGGATTAATTTTTTAGGGAGAATTTCGGGAAATGATTTTCAGGTGTTACTGGATTATAACGATATTATTGCCGATACGTTAGGCAGTATAACTCCTACCGTGATGCCTCCGAAATATGTTCGTCTTTTGTATCTGGCACCTGAGCGCATTAAATATATTATAAAGAAATACTGAAATGTTTATCACTTTTGAAGGCATAGATTTTTGTGGGAAATCAACCCAGGTAAAATTGTTAAAAGAGTATTTGGAGAGAAAAGGAAAAACTGTAAAGATCATTAGAGAACCGGGGGGAACCGAAATTTCTGAAAAGATTCGCGAAATTCTGTTAGATAAAAAACATCTGAATTTGACCATCGAAACAGAAATACTGCTTTTTTCAGCTTCACGAGCGCAGCTTGTCCGTGAGGTTATTCAACCTTATTTAGAAAAAGACTATTATGTGTTGTCGGATCGTTTTCATGATTCAACCACTGCATACCAAGGCTTTGGCAGAGAAATTCCACTTGCATTTGTTCAACAAATTAATAATTTGGCAATTGGAAACGCAGTTCCCGATCTTACATTTTTTATTGATATTCCAACGGATGAAGCCGAAAGGAGGAAAAATAAAAATTCATTGGTAGAATTAGATAGAATTGAAATTTCAAAAAATGATTTTTATGAACGTGTAAGAAAAGGTTATTTTTATTTAGCCGAAAAGGAAAAAAGAATTATCGTGGTAAACGGTTTGCATGATATAAGTACAATTAATAATGAAATTATTACAGAGGTAGAAAAATTTGAAAAGTTCTAAAGGAAAATCATTTAAAAAGAAAATTATTTGGGGATTGACCGGAATATCAGTTTTCAGTCTCTTCGGGTTTGTTTATGTAACAAAGGATATCTATTTCGAGATCGCGAAAAACATTGACATTTTTACTCGTGTTTATAAGGAAATCACGTTTAACTATGTTGATCAAATAAACCCCGAGAAATTTCTTCGTTCCGGGATAAAAGGAATGCTTTCCACCCTTGATCCTTACACAAATTTCATTGATGAAAAAAAGCAAGACGATATTGAGCTCCTTACGAATGGTAAGTATGGCGGTATTGGTGTATCAATTGGAGTAAAAGATAATCAAATTACCATCTTCGAATTAATGGAAGGATATGCTGCCCAGAGACAAGGGTTGCGTGTCGGAGATGTAATTTTAGAAGTTAACAATAAAAAAGTTATCCCGGAGAAGTTTGATGAGATCTCTTCTCTGGTAAAAGGCGAACCCGGTACTTTTCTTGAACTAAAAGTATTACGTGAGACTCTGAAAGACACTTTGAAATTTAATTTGATCCGGGAACAAATTGTTATAAAAAATTTAGTCTATTATGGATTTTACCCCGAAGAAAGTAATACGGCTTATTTCAAACTTAATACATTCGGACGCTCGCTTGGAGATGAATTAAAAAAAGCCATTCTGGAATTATCACAACAAAAAGAAATTAAGTCCGTTGTTTTAGATCTACGAGGTAACCCCGGGGGATTGTTGGATGTAGCAGTAGATGTGGTGAATAAGTTCATCCCGAAAGGAGAGTTAGTTGTAACGACAAAAGGGAGAGATGCGGCATCATTAAAAAATTATTATTCTCAACAAGAGCCTCTTTTAGCTAAGGCGGATTTACTTCTTATAATTAATGAAGGAAGCGCTTCAGCTTCAGAAATTGTTGCGGGAGCGATTCAGGATCATGATAGGGGAATTATCGTGGGAGGAAAATCTTTTGGAAAAGGATTAGTTCAGACAATTACTCCGTTATCATATAATACCTCTTTAAAAATTACCTCAGCTAAATATTTTACTCCAAGTGGAAGATGCATCCAGAAAATTGATTATGGTAAAAAGAATGATGTTATTGCCGGGTACGATACATTGATCGAATCTACCTTTGCAACCGATCACAAAAGGCGTGTCTTTAGTTCCGGCGGTATTACCCCGGACAGCATTGTGCAAGATGAAAAGATCAGCGGATTTGTGCAGGATATTTTGGCGAAGGGATTACTTTTTAAATTTGCCAACATTTATTATGATGCAAATCAAAAAGAGACATTCGTAAATTTGAAGGAAGAAAAGATCCTTTCAGAATTTCATTTATTTCTACAAAAAGAAAAGTACAAGTACCAATCGGAAATTGAAAAGAAGGTAAGCGAATTAGTCTCTCTTTCTGAAAAAGATAAAACATTTGCTGTACTAAAAAATAAAATGCTTGAATTACAAAAAGAATTTAAGGATAACTTATCTCAGTTGGTAGAAAATGACAAACAGGATATACGTGATTTTTTGAGAGAGGAATTAGCTTCGAGGTATCTTGGTTTGAACGGCAGAATTAAAGCCAGTTTAGATACCGATAAACAATTTCAAATAGGATTGAGATTGTTGCATGATAAAATTTACTACAACAAATTTTTACAAAAAGGGAGTTGAAAAATGAGACAAATCCTTTTTTTAAGAGACCCCGGTTATACCAGATGCCCCAGTTGTAAAAATGTTAGTTCGCTTCACCGTTCGCGGGCAAGGAGTTTTAAAGAAAAACTTATTAAAGCCACGAAGCTCTACAAAATTTACCGATGTAAAACCTGCGGCTGGCGCGGTTATTTTGCAACAATTGTAATTACTAAAAAGGATATCAAACTCTTTTTTATGTACGGCGCTATCGCTTTATTATCTGGATTAATAATTAGAGAGATTCTTAAACGATTTTTAACAACATAACTTTTATGGATAATTCCGTCTTACTAAAAATAAAAAAAATTGTCGGCATCGAGCATTATTTCGATTCGCCCGAAGATAGAATCAGCTATTCTTACGATGGAACACCGATGCTTCAACAGCTTCCGGAAGCTGTGGTCTTTCCGCAAAATATTGAACAGATTTCAGGACTTCTCTATTTAGCCAACACAGAAAAATTTGCAATTATTCCCCGTGGTGCAGGAACAGGACTAAGCGGCGGCTCTATTCCTGTTGAGAATTCCATTGTTGTTGTTATGACAAAATGGAATAAGATTTTAGAAATTGATACCGCAAATTTAACCGCCCTCGTTGAGCCCGGTTTAGTTACCGGTCTTCTCCAAAAAGAAGTTGAAAAACTTGGACTTTTTTACCCGCCTGATCCAGGAAGTATGACTGTTTGCACCATCGGCGGGAACGTTGCAGAAAATGCAGGCGGTTTGCGCGGACTAAAATATGGCGTTACAAAAAATTATGTTCTGGGCGTTGAGATGATTCTTCCAACAGGAGAATTTCTAAAAATCGGCGGCAAGAGTGTTAAAGATGTTGCCGGTTATAATCTCAAAGATATTGTTATTGGAAGTGAAGGAACGCTTGGTATTTTTTCAAAAATTCTTCTCAAACTCATTCCATTCCCGACAAGATCAAAAACTATCAGTGTGAATTTTAAGAAAATTATTGATAGCGGGAACTCAGTTGCCGATATTATTTCTTCACGAATTACCCCAAGCATGCTTGAATTTCTCGACAACACCACAATGAACTGTGTTGAAGATTATACTAAGATTGGTCTGGATAGAAATGCGGAAGCAATGCTGCTTATTGAAGTTGACGGTAGAGGAAGCAGTGTTGATGAAGATGCGGAAACCATCGTTTCAATCTTGAAAAAAAATAATGCTTCACAGATTAGAATTGCGGAAAATACTGTCGAAGCTTTATCCTTAAAGACTGCTCGAAGATCAGCATTTAGCGCACTTGCCAGAAGAAAACCAACAACAATTTTAGAGGACGCCACCGTTCCAAGAAGTGAATTACCTGTAATGATTGAAAAAGTAAGGGAAGCAGCTTCAAACTTCAATGTTGCTATTGGAAATTTCGGGCATGCGGGGGATGGAAATCTTCACCCTACTTGTCTTACCGATGAAAGAGATTCCTCCGAAATTACGCGCGCACATAAAGCGTTTGGATTTATTTTTAACGAAGCGATAAAATTAGGCGGAACGATTACCGGCGAACACGGAACCGGCTTGGCAAAAAAAGATTTTCTCGAAAGCGCTGTTGGGAAAGAGGGGATTGAGTTTATGAAAAAAATTAAAATGGTGGTTGACCCAAATAATGTTTTAAACCCAGGGAAAATTCTTACAATGAAGCCACGATGCGAAGGCACACTTCCGAGTAGAAGAGAGCAAATTCCTGATTTTCATGCTCATCAATAAAAGAGACTAATGATTTCATCTAAAGATAAAGCGCTGCTCTCAAAATATTTACCGGGCGATGATGTACTTACTCAATGCATGCACTGTGGAATGTGCCTTGCAACTTGCCCAACGTACGAACTAACAAAATTAGAACGTTCTTCTCCGCGTGGCAGAATAAAATTGATCAAATCAGTTGCCGAAGGAAAACTTGAACTCTCAAATCTTTTTGCAGAGGAAATGAATTTTTGTTTAGATTGCCAGGCGTGCGAAACCGCTTGTCCGGCAGGCGTTCAATATGGGAAAATGGTTGAGAGTGCAAGAGTAGTAATTGAACAGAGCAACATTGGTTCTTCGAAAATTAATAAAGCTATAAAAAGGTTTTTGTTGAATTCGGTTGTTGCAAATCATTCACGGCTCAAACTTCTTGCAAGGATTCTTTATTTTTATCAAAATTCCGGGATGCGAACAATAATAACAAAAGCATTGTCGGTCTTTCCGTTTGCGAAAAAGTTAGCAGAAATCGAAAGTCTTTCTCCGGTAATATCTAAAGTTTTTTCCAGTGATGGAATGGAAGAAAAAACATTGTCTCACAGCAAAGTTAAGTATAAAATAGCCTTCTCGACCGGATGTATTATGGATGTTGCTTTTGCTGATATTAATTTTGATACGGTTGAAGTTCTTCAAAAAAATCAATGTGAAATAATCACGCCGAAGGCACAGGTCTGCTGCGGCTCGCTTCACGCTCATAATGGGGAAATTGAAAAAGCAAGGGAGCTTGCAAAGAAAAATTTGGATGTTTTTTCCGGGTTCGAGTATGATTTTCTCGTCTCCAATTCTGCAGGCTGCGGAGCTTTTATGAAAGAATATGTTCATCTTTTTGCAGATGATCCTCAATATGCTCAAAAGGCGAAACTTTTCTCTGAGCGCGTTAAGGATATCTCGGAGTTTTTAGCCAACATTGAACCAAGTGATCAAATGCATCCGTTGGAAGAAAAAGTTACGTATCACGATGCATGTCATTTATGCCATTCGCAAAAAATTACGGTTGAGCCAAGAAAAGTTTTGCAGCAAATTCCGGATTTAAAATTTGTTCCATTAGAAGAATCAACCTGGTGCTGCGGAAGCGCAGGTATTTATAATGTTACCCGCCATGAAGATGCGGAAAAAATTCTCGAACGCAAAATGAAAAACCTCCGGGGAACAGGTGCAGATATCGTTGTTACAGGAAATCCGGGTTGTATCGGGCAGTTGAAATACGGTATAAAAAAATATGGATTGAAAATGAAGGTGCTTCATACGGTTTCGCTTTTAAAAAAATCCATGGATGGGAAGAGTGACCTGAAAAATCTCCCTTAAAATTTTTATTTTAAGGCTCGTTTTTTTAACTTTGAACCCATCATTTTAAGTTCTCTTAAATGGCACTTCTCCTATGTTGTTATGTTGTGTTTTCAATAATGAACTAAAAATTAAGCAAGTTTGTTAAATTTATAAATATTATTAAAAAAGGGATTAGATGTCTAAGCAATTTTTAGACTATTTATTGAGAGTCAGATTACCTTTGGTTTTATTTGTAGTTGCTGCATCATTCAGCATCACCTATTTTGTATCTCGTGCAGAGCGAGACGGGGTTGGATATTCTCCTGCTCAACCAATAATATTTTCACATCTTCTTCACGCCGGGACAATGAAAATTGATTGCCAATATTGCCATACGGGAGTTGAGAGCTCCAGGCATGCGGTTATACCCGCCGCTTCAACTTGTATGAATTGTCATTCGGTTGCAAGAAAAGACAGACCTGAAATAATAAAATTGACAAAATTTTATAAAGAGGGAACTCCGATTCCATGGAAGAGAATCCACAAAGTTCCTGATTATGCCTACTTCAATCACAGTGTTCATATCAATAAAGGAATTCAATGCGTTTCCTGTCATGGAGACATCGCTCAAATGGAAGTTGTCGGGCAGATGAATTCTTTCGTAATGAGCGCATGCCTTGATTGTCATCGTAATGCTCAAGCTAAATTACCTTATTTAAAACAGGTGAAAAACGGTCCGGATAATTGCTGGGCTTGTCATAGATAGTTTATTAATGGAAAAGCAAATGAAAGTATCAAGAAAAAAATTTTTTATTTCGATGAGTGCGGTTGTAATAACCGGCGCAGCAATTCTCTCTAATCCTCTTAAATATTTTATGAAGAAGAATAACACGGTTGTAAAAATAATTATTAAAGAAAATCCTTCTTCAGTTAAGAGAAATTCGACAGGGGCACTACATGGCTAATCAAGATTTTTCACAAAATGAAAAACCGGAAGCAAATTATTGGCGCAGTTTCGAAGAGTTGTACGCTGATCAAAAAACGCTTGAAGCGAAAAAACATGAATTTCTTGAAGGCGTTACGAATGATTTTAACATAGAGAAGAACCTATCCGGACTTTCAAGAAGAAAATTTATTGCTCTGTTAAGCGCCTCCGCTGCTTTAGCCGGAGCCGGTTGCTCGGATTACAGGGATAAAGGGGAAGTGATTCCTTATAATGTAAAACCTGAAGAAGTCATCCCGGGTAAACCAAATTATTACGCTTCAACTTGCAACGGTTGTGCTCAAAATTGCGGAATTGTTATTAAGACTCGGGAAGGCAGACCCATAAAAATTGACGGCAATACTGACCATCCAATTAACAAAGGGAAAATTTGCGCTAAAGGTGAAGCCTCTATTCTCAACTTGTACGATCCCTCGCGTCTACAATTCCCTTTAATTAAGCAAGGCGGAATTTTTGAGAAAGCAAGTTGGGGAAGTATTGACTCGCAAATTAAAAACAGTCTTGATTCAGCTTCCGGTTCAGAAATTGCCGTCGTTACGCACCGCTTCAATTCTCCGACGACAAAGAAAATGTTTGAAGAATTTCAGATTAAATATCCATCTGCAAAAATTTATGCGTACGATGTTTACCATAATGAAATTAAAAACTCCGCTTGGAAGAAATGTTACGGCGGTGATGTTTTCCCGTTGATAAAGTGGGACGAAGCAAACATTATTCTTTCTCTTGAAGGTGATTTCCTGGGAGTTGAAGGAAATGTTGTTGAGCAGATGAGATTGTTTTCCGATAGAAAAAATGTGAACGATGTGAAGTCATTCAACCGCTTATATGTTGCGGAAGGGAATATGTCGTTGACCGGGATGAATGCAGATTATCGTTTTCGTCTTCGCCCCGATAACCAATTAGCTTTTGTACTTTCTTTGTTGAATGAATTGATTACCAAGAAAAATATTTCTTCGCCTGCGGTTGACGCTAATATTAAAAACATTATTCCCTCTTTCTCTTTAAAAGAATTTGCTTCTCAAAACGGAATTGAGTATAAAAAATTGTCTCATTTAGTAGATGATCTTGCAGCAAACCGCGGTTCAGCTATTGTTTACGGCGGCAGAGCGCTTAACGAGCAGACGCAAATTGCCGTTAATTTATTGAACGAAGTTTTAGGTAATACTAAAACATATAGGACTGATGCCGTTGATATTTCGAAATCGGTTTATAGTTCGAATGAAGAATTAAAAAATTTAGTCTCATCCATGAACAGCGGGAAAGTAAAAGCGGTGATTCACTTCGATACGAATCCAGTGTATCATCTTCCGCAGGATTTGCAATATGAGAAAGCGTTGGGAAAAGTTCCAACGGTAATCACGCTTTCTGAATCTGAGAATGAAACTGCTTATGCCAGTAATTATGTTTTACCAATTAGTCATACACTGGAATCTTGGGGCGATTATAATGTTCGCACCGGTGTTTATAGTTTGCAGCAGCCGGTTATTTCTCCTATTTATAATACAAGACAAAAAGAAGCAATTCTTTTAAATTTGATTTCTGATAATCTGCAAAATTATTCGGAAAAACTTTATCTCGATTATTTAAAGAAGAACTGGCAGGAAAATATCTTCCCGAAATTATCTTCTCCGTTTACGTTTGAAAAGTTTTGGATTGGCGCTTTGCATGACGGTGTTATCACTACAAAAGAAGAAGCCCCCCAATCCCCCCGAAGTGGGGTTTCAAAATTCCCTTCCCTTTGGGAAGAGTTAGGGATGGGCTTGATCTCCCATAAAAAGGTAGCGGGCTTTACGGTTATGATTACAGAAAGTTACCGTTTGGGCGATGGTCGTTATGCAAATAATGGCTGGCTGCAAGAACTTCCACACCCGGTTTCAAAAGTTACCTGGGATAATTATGCCGCTATCTCGGAAAGATCGGCAAAAGTACTTGGTGTAAAAAATAATGATTTGGTGGAAATTAAAGTTGGGAATAAAAAAGTTTCGATCCCAGTAATACTCCAACCCGGTGTAGCTGATAATTTTATTTCAGTTGAAACAGGTTTCGGCAGAAAAAATTCCGGAGTGGTTGCCCAGGAAGCCGGTGTTAATGTTCAACCATTTTATGCTCTTTCAGAAAATTCAAATTCTCCGTGGATGGTAACCAATGCTTCAGTTTCAAAAGTAAGCGGCTCGTACAAAGTTATTTCAACACAAGATCATCAGAACTTTGATGATGCATTAACAAAGAATGCACATTTGAAAAGAGATATTATTCAAGAAGGAACGGTACTTCAATATTTAAAAGACCCTGGTTTCCTTCATAAAAATAAAGAGCATCATCTTCCGAATATGTACGATGACTTTGCTTACAATGATGTGAAATGGGGAATGTCAATTGATTTGAACAGATGTCTCGGCTGCGGAAATTGTATCGCTGCTTGCAATGTTGAAAACAATATTCCGGTTGTCGGCAAAGACCAGGTTGAAAAGGGAAGGGAAATGATGTGGCTGCGAATTGACCGCTACTATTCCGGCACACCGGAAGAACCAAAACCGGCAGTTCAACCAATGCTTTGTCAGCATTGCGATCAAGCGCCGTGCGAAAATGTTTGTCCCGTTGCCGCAACCCAGCATAGCCCGGATGGACTGAATCAGATGGTTTATAATCGCTGCGTTGGAACGCGGTACTGCTCGAACAACTGTCCGTTCAAAGTAAGAAGATTTAATTTTTATAATTTCAGAGACCATTTTGCTAATGGATATTACTTACAAGATTCGGTTTCATTGATGCATAATCCTGAAGTTACCGTCCGCTCACGCGGAGTAATGGAAAAATGTTCGTTCTGCATTCAGCGCATTATGGAAGCGCGGGAAGAGGCAATTCGCGTAAATCAGCCGCTCAAAGGAAGCGATGTACGTACTGCCTGCCAAAATTCTTGTGGAACTGAGGCTATAAAGTTTGGAAATATTAAAGACCCGAAGGAAGAATTCTATGAATATAGAAATCACAAGTTAGGTTACTATGTTCTTGAAGAGTTGAATGTGAAACCAAACGTAACGTATTTAGCGAAACTTAGAAATACCCATTCGGAGGAAGTCTAATGAATATTGATTACTCTCAAGAAATGCCGGTAATTGAAAGTAGAATTTCTTTAGCTGAAATTGATAGACTAATTTCTAGACCTCTCGATGAAAAACCTGATAAGAAATTTTTGATCGCTTTATCCATAACACTAACTTTACTTCTTGTTGGAGTTATTAGTATCAGCTATCTTTTTCTTTATGGCACCGGAGTTTGGGGATTAAATCAACCGGTTGGCTGGGCGTTCGATATTACGAACTTTGTTTTTTGGGTTGGAATCGGTCACGCGGGAACACTAATTTCTGCCGTACTTTATTTGCTCCGACAAAAGTGGCGGACGGGAATTGCCCGTTTCGCCGAAGCAATGACTATCTTCGCAGTAATGTGCGCAGGCATTTTTCCGATTATCCACACGGGAAGACCCTGGCTTGCCGGCTACTTAACACCATATCCAAACCAGCATGGATTATGGGTGAACTTTACTTCGCCTTTGGTATGGGATGTGTTTGCAGTTTCAACTTATTTTACCGTATCATTAGTTTTTTGGTATGTCGGTTTGATCCCGGATTTTGGTTTACTTCGCGATAGAACTGCTTCAAAATTGAAAAAAACAATTTATTCGATTTTTAGTTTGGGATGGAGAAATTCTCACCGAAATTGGAATCATTACGAAAAAGCTTATATGCTTTTAGCCGGATTTGCAACTCCGTTAGTTCTCTCAGTTCATACCATTGTAAGTTTTGATTTTGCCGTTTCAATTATTCCCGGATGGCATTCAACCATTTTTCCGCCCTACTTTGTAGCAGGCGCTATCTTTAGCGGATTTGCGATGGTCGTAACGGTGTTGATTTTTGTACGCAAAGTTTTTGATTTACAACATATCATCACACTAAACCATCTTGATAAAATGAATAAAATAATTTTAGTCACCGGCTCGATGGTTGGTTACGCTTACGCGATGGAATTTTTCATTGCGTGGTACAGCGGCAATCCGTTTGAACAATTTATTTTCATCAATAGAGCTTTCGGTCCTTATGCATGGGCTTATTGGATTATGGTTAGCTGTAATGTATTTATTCCCCAGCTATTCTGGTTCAAAAAGGTTAGGAGAACAATTCCTGTAATGCTGATCATCGTTATTTTGGTTAATGTGGGAATGTGGTTTGAACGTTTTGTTATTACTGTTACAAGCCTTCACCGCGATTTTCTTCCATCAAGCTGGGGATATTTTGTTCCCTCTGTCTTTGACCTTGGAACGTTGATCGGCAGCTTTGGTTTGTTTTTTACTCTGGTTTTACTATTTACAAAAACACTTCCGGTAGTCGCTATCTCAGAGATTAAAGCTGTCGCAGAAGGAGCTCAACCCTCACATAACGGAGGAAAACATTGATGAGCGAGAGAAAATTATATGGACTAACTGCTCTTTTTCAAACTCCGGATGAAATTGTTCATGCCGCTAAAAAAGTTCAGGACTCCGGGTACAAAAAATACGATGTCCATACGCCTTACCCGGTACACGGAATGGATGCAGCGATGAAACTGAAGCCTTCAAATTTAGGGTATGTTACTTTGATCTTTGGATTATCCGGGGCTGCCTTTGCGCTGTTGTTTATGTACTGGGCGATGTCGAAAGATTATCCGATGATCATCGGAGGGAAACCATTTTTTGCTTTACCGGCATTTATCCCTATCACCTTTGAAATAACCGTATTGTTAGCAACACTTGCAACAGTTATCGGAATGTTAACTTTCTACTTCAAATTTCCAAATAACAGTCAACCTCTTCATGATACTCCTTATATGAAAGCCGTCTCTTCGGATAAATATGGAATTTGTATTGAAGCAGATGATGAATTATTCGATCTTGAAAAAGTTAAACATTTATTCAAAGAACTAAACGGGCAAAATGTTTCCGATATATATTTCCCGGTTACAGAACCATTCAAAATTTTTGAACCGAAATTTTTAATATTGCTTGCGGTTGTCGGCATGTTAACTTCAGGGGCAACTTATGTCACTTTAAATAAACTGCTCTACATTACTCCATTTACATGGTTGATGGATCAGGATAAAGTTGCTGCTCAGTCAAGAAGCGTTTTTTATGCTGATGGTTTCGGTATGCGAAAACCCGTTGATGGAACGGTCGCAAGAGGTTTTATTCCTTATGAATATAAAGGACTTGCCGCGCCGGTTGTTCCACTTTCAAATCCATTACTTCCTACCGCACAAATATTACAACTTGGAAGGAAAAGATTTTTAACCTTCTGTTCCCCTTGCCACGGAAACTTTGGCGATGGCGATAGCAGGTTACGCGGACAATTTCCAAATCCACCAAGTTTACATTCTGAGAAAGTCCGTGGTTGGCAGGATGGAAATATTTATCATGTAATTGTGAATGGACAAAATGTAATGCCCTCTTATTCGTCCCAGCTTTCACGGGATGACCGATGGGCTGTAATTCATTACATCAGGGCGTTACAAAAAGCGAAAAATGCTTCTCCATCTGAAATTTTAGAAGCGAAAAAGGAGACCCCGTCAAATGCCGCAAAATGATTTAATCTATCAAAAGAAAAATCTTCCTGAGAGTTTAAAGCGATTGGGTTTCATTCTTCTTGGAATCGGTTTGGCGCTTGGTTTAGCCGGATTTTTATTTGATGCGCAAAGGGCTTTTTTTAATTATTTACTCACTTTTATTTTTATTATGAGTATTGCGGTTGGTTCGCTCTTTTTAATTGCGCTTGAATATATTGCCGGCGCTGAATGGAGTACGCCGATAAGAAGAATCCCGGAATTTTTTGCATCGTCAATTCCGCTTCTGTTTGTTTTGGTAATTCCTTTGTTGCTTAACATTCACTCTATTTTTGAATGGTCTCAAAAAAATGTAGTTGCCGGGGATAAAATTTTAACCGGTAAATCTCCCTATTTGAATGCGTCATTCTTCGTAATCAGAACAATTTTAACTATCGGGATATGGTCGCTCTTTTACTTTTTATTTGTAAGAAATTCACGCAAACAAGATGTAACAAAAGATCAACTTCTTACAAAAAAGAACATCAAGTTATCGGCAATATTTATCCCGGTATTTGCGATAACCGTAACTCTTGCCGCAATTGATTGGCTGATGAGTTTGGCGCCGCATTGGTTTTCCACAATTTTCGGGATTTACTTTTTTGCCGGTTCGTTTGTGGCTGCTCTGGCGGCGGTAACTCTAGCGATAATTCTTTTAAAAGAAAAGGGGTATCTCCATCCAAGAATGACTAATGAACATCTTTTTAGTCTTGGCGCTTTGCAGTTTACCTTTATTAATTTTTGGGCGTATATTGCTTTTTCACAGTTCATGTTAATCTGGTACGCTAACCTGCCGGAAGAAACAGTCTGGTTTATCGCGCGATGGGGTGGAATGTGGACGTATATTTCTTTAGGATTGATCTTTGCTCATTTTCTTGTTCCGTATGCAGTTTTACTTTCACAGCCGGCAAAAATGGATCCGAAACGATTGAAGTTTATTTCAATCTGGATATTAGCCGCACATGCGCTTGATCTTTATTGGCTGATCATGCCGCAAGTTCATACTGCAAATGCGGGAATACTATCAATCGTTTTTGAATTCGGTTTTCTTATTGCGGCAGTCGGTGGATTTTTATTGGTTTTCTATTTCAATGCGAAAAAACATAATCTCGTTCCGGTAGGCGATCCGAAACTTGAAAAAGGTTTAAACTTTAGATTATAATCGTAAACAACTATGGCAAAAATAAAATTTTCTTTTTCCGATCTACTGAACGATCCGATTAAAATAATAGCGGCAATCTATCCTTATATGTTAGTCGTTATCATCGGGATCGGTTTTTTCTACATTCGAAATTCCGGTACACTGGTTCAAAACAAAATAGCACCAAAGATTGACGATTCGACAAATATTGTAACTGATTTACCCTTTGAGGATGCAAAAATTGCAGCGGCAGTTGATCTGAAAGATTTTACGGAAATAAATCCGGCATTAGTTGAAAAAGGGAAAAAACTTTTCGAAACCGCTTGTTCATCTTGCCATGGAACAAATGGAAAAGGGGACGGACCCGCTGGAATTGCTCTTAATCCTAAGCCAAGAAATTTTCATTTAGTTGAAGGTTGGAAGAACGGAAGAAAAACCACAGAAATATATACTACGTTGCAAAAAGGAATTTTAGCAACCGGGATGCCGGGATTTGATTATTTAGCTCCTTCGGAAAGAATCGCCATCATTCAATTTATCCGCTCGTGGATGCCTGAGCCTCCGAAAGATACTCCGCAAGAAGTAACCGCACTTGATCAAACATACGCACTTTCAGCAGGCACAAAAGTACCCGGAACAATTCCCGTTGTATCGGCAGAGAAATTATATGAGGCAAATTATTCAGAGAGAATTTGGAAAATAAATTTTGTCCTGGCTAAACTTTCAAATGAAAAATTGACGAACGAATCTGCAAAAATCTTTTTTAGTGTTACTACCAATCAGCAAAAAGCGTTGGTTACATTGTTTAATTCTTCATCATGGAGAAGCAGTGAAAAAGAATTCCTTGAAGTTATTACCAATAATCTAAAAGAGAATGGTTTTTCAGGAAAAGTTTTTTCACTCAGCAGCACCGAACTTTCTAATTTATTTAACTTATTAAAAAGTGTCGCCGTATAATATGAAAATGAAAAATTCAACACTTTTCTTTCCCTCGAAATGGAGAACGATGATTCCCTTTCCTTTGGGAAGGGTTAGGGATGGGCTTTTACTTCTGATCCTTTTTTCCTTCCAGCTAAATTTTGCCGCTAACGGAGAAAAAAGCAAACCTGTAATACCCGGAATAAATGAAAAACTTGGGCAACACATTGCTTTGCAGTCTGTTTTTCATGATGAAAGCGGGAAACAAATTTCGATGCAGGAAGTAATTACAAGACCAACCGTGCTTATGTTGGTGTATTATGACTGTCCGAGTTTGTGTAATCCTTTAATGGTGGAGGTCGCATCGCTGGTTGATAGAATTGATTTAGTCCTTGCAAAAGATTATCAACTGGTTTGTGTCTCAATTGATGAAACTGAAACAGCAGCGATAGCGGCAAAGAAAAGACAAAATATTTTAGCTGCTATTCAGACACAATTTCCACCGGACGGATGGAGATTTTTAACCGGGGATAGAGAAAATATTTTAAAGCTGACAAACTCTGCCGGTTTTTCATTTAAAAAAGAAAATGGGCAGATTGCGCACACACCAACGCTCATTTTAGTTTCTCCTAAAGGAGTAATTACCCGTTATCTGCTTGGCACTTCGTTTCTTCCGTTCGATTTAAAAATGTCAATCATTGAGGCTTCAGAAGGGAAAATTTCTCCCACGATTGCCAAAGTGTTAAAATTTTGTTTCAATTATGACCCTGCCGGAAGAAAATATGTGTTGAATATTACCAGAATTGCAGGAGCCGGAATTTTATTGACAGCAATTGTGTTAGTAATAGTGTTATCCATTAAGCCAAAAAAATCCGTATAGAGTTAAGAGGTTAAGTTTTCATGCACGATAAAGAACAGTCAGTTAGTTATTTAGATTATAAAGGAAAACACTCCGGCATTTTTGCGTGGATTCTATCAACCGATCATAAACGTATCGGTTTGCTATATCTTATGGCATCTCTGTTATTTTTTGCAGTCGGCGTTACGTTCGGATTTTTAATGCGATTAGAACTTATTGCTCCGGGCAGAACAATTATGGATGCGCAGACGTACAATTCATTATTTACGCTGCACGGCATCATCATGATCTTTCTTTTTGTTATTCCAGGTTTGCCGGCGGTGTTTGGAAATTTTTTCCTGCCGATTCTCATCGGCGCAAAGGATGTTGCATTTCCAAGACTAAATTTACTCTCCTGGTGGTTATATGTTCTTGGCGCATTGTTAGCGGTGATTTCGGTTTTTCTTCCCGGGGGACCTGCCGATACCGGCTGGACTTTTTACATCCCGTATAGCATCCGATCAACCACGAACGTAATGCCTGCTTTAATCGCGGCATTTATTCTGGGCTTTTCCTCAATCTTAACAGGGTTAAATTTTATTGTTACGATTCACCGTATGCGGGCGCCGGGAATGACTTTCTTCAAAATGCCGTTGTTCGCATGGTCATTGTATGCGACTGCTTGGGTGCAAATTTTAGCGACTCCGATAATTGGAATTACGCTTTTATTAGTAACGGTTGAACGAATGTTTGGCGTTGGATTATTTGACCCTGCGTTGGGAGGTGATCCCGTTTTGTATCAACATTTATTCTGGATTTATTCTCATCCCGCAGTTTATATAATGATCTTACCCGCAATGGGAGTGGTTACGGAGATCATCCCGGTTTTTTCTCATCGAACAATTTTTGGTTATAAATTTATTGCTTTTTCGAGTTGTGCAATCGCCCTTTTCGGTTCGATGGTTTGGGCACATCATATGTTTACGGTGGGGATGAGTGAAACGGCTCAAGTTATATTTTCTTTGCTAACGTTTCTTGTAGCAATTCCAAGTGCTATTAAAGTTTTCAATTGGGTTGCTACCTTGTACAAAGGTTCTATCTCTACCGATGCCCCTTTATTATACGCATTGGGATTTATTTTCCTTTTTTCTATCGGCGGATTTACAGGATTAATTCAAGGTGCATTATCTGTTAATATGCACATCCACGATACTTCTTTTATTGTTGCGCATTTCCACTATGTAATGTTTGGAGGAACGGGATTCGGGATTTTTGCCGCGATGCACTATTGGTTTCCGAAAATGTTTGGCAAAATGTATAACATGAAAACTGCGAAAGTCGGCTTCTGGACTTTGTTTGTCGGGTTTAATACATTATATTTTCCAATGTTCGTAATGGGCTGGTTAGGGATGCCGAGAAGATATTTCGATTATTTGCCGGAGTTTCAAATCTATCATTTTATTTCAACTATTGGTTCATGGATATTAATCGTCGGTTTAATTATTATGTTTACAAATTTTATTAAAGCTTTGCGGAGTAAAACAAGTTACACAAATATTAATCCTTGGAGCGGAGAAACACTTGAATGGACTGTTCCAAATAAACCACCGTTAGAGAATTTTGAAGTTATTCCGACTATCACTGCCGGACCTTATGAGTATAAAGACAATGATGAAATCTTAACCAAGGAGGACAATTGAGCGTAGTTGCCGAACACATTTCTGAACATGTCCATCGAGACGATCTTGGTTCCCGTATGGGAATTTGGCTTTTTCTTTTTACTGAATTAGTTTTATTCGGAGGAATGTTCCTCGTTTATGCCGTTTACAGATTTACGTATCAGCAAGAGTTTCATGTTGCCGCAAAAGAATTAAATACTTTAATCGGCACGCTTAATACGCTTATTCTTTTAACAAGCAGTTTAACCATGGTGCTGGCAATCGTCGCCATTCGAAAGGATAATAAGTTCTTATCTATTTTTTTTCAGGTGATCACCATTTTTTTAGCTTTTGGTTTTATGGTGAATAAATATTTTGAATGGATGGCTAAAATTCACCATGGAATTTATCCCGGTTCCGAAACTCTTCTTGCTAAAGGAAATGGGGAAATATTGTTTTTCGGATTATATTACGTGATGACCGGGTTACACGGTTTGCATGTGCTTATCGGTATGGTACTGATTGGTGTTATGACAAGATTCACGATGAAAGGTACCGTTAACTCGGATAAATATATTCATCTTGAAGCTGCAGGGCTTTATTGGCATTTAGTTGATATCATTTGGATCTTTTTATTCCCGCTTTTCTATTTAATTACTTGAGGAAGGGAAATTTATTATTGGCTATTAACTATTGATTATTGACTATTTATTAGTCAATAATCAATAATAAATTAAACAGGAATTTTTTTATATGAATGAAGATCATTTGCAACATACGATTGAACATAAACCTACGTACGGAATTTATATCCTGGTTTGGCTTGTTCTACTGATGCTTACCGGCGTTACTGTTGCCGTCGCCGGAATCAATTTTGGGAATATTACAGTTGCAACAGCATTAACTATTGCCATTGTTAAATCTTATTTGGTGCTGACTTTTTTTATGCATTTGAAAGCCGAAACCGCCACATTCAAATTATTTGTAGGTGTGGCTTTACTGTTCCTCTTGATTTCGATAGCTCTTTTATTTTCAGATTATAGTTTTTTATAAGGTGAAACATGATTTATGGTTCAAATCATATTGATTTAGTGAACGACGCTTTCTGGTTTATCACAGGCATTTCTGCTTTACTCTTATTCGTAATTACTTTTTTGATGATTTATTTTGTTTTTAAGTATAACAGAAAAAAAGGGAAAAAAGCGGTTAACATTGAAGGAAATACGAAATTAGAAATCCTTTGGACGGTAATTCCCGTCATTTTAGTTATGGCGATGTTTTGGTACGGCTGGATCGGCTACCGAGATTTAAAAAATCCTCCTAAAGATGCAATGATCGTTAAAGTTACCGCACAAATGTGGAAATGGACTTTTGAGTATGACAACGGTGTTAAAGCTGATTCCCTTTACGTGCCTGTAAATAGGGCTATTCAGGTGAATCTTCATTCCCTGGATGTTAATCATAGTTTTTTTATCCCGGCTTTCCGCTTTAAACGTGATGTTCTACCAAACAAAAACAATTCAATTTGGTTTCTGCCGGCAAATGTAGGCAAGTTCGACATTGCGTGCGCTGAATACTGCGGATTAAGTCACTCGAAGATGTATTCCAAAGTAATTGTGCTTCCAAAACAAGAATTTGATACGTGGCTGCAGAATGAATTAGCAAAGAAAAATGAAAGATCGAAATAAAAATGAGACAATACCTAATTCACAAAATGTTTGAGGCAGGACCAATAAGATTGAGATGAATGATTGCAAGATTGAATGAAAAACATTAATTAACTCTAAATTAAAGTCATTCATCCATTCAACTTCATTCATCCATTCTGTCAAGTTTTTTTGTTAAACAGATATTCATACAACTTTAAAATTAATTTAATTTCTAACTTAGTAAAGATTGAAAGAAAAACTTCACATATTTCTTGAACTGATTAAGTTCCGTATTACCATTTTTGTGATGATCACAACGGTCTTCGGATACCTTTGTGCTTCAAAAATTATTGGGATAGAATTACTCGGCGCTGCGTTGGGTATATTTCTTCTCGCATCAGGTTCTGCTGCACTTAATCATTTGCAGGAGGCAGTGTTTGATGCACAAATGGAGCGGACAAAAAATCGCCCGATTCCTTCCGGTAGAATATCGAAGAAGAACGTTTTTGCAATTGTGCTTATCTTAGCAATTGCTGGCTCTGTGCTCCTATTTGTTTCATCGGGTTTTATTGGTGTGCTTCTTGGACTTCTTGCTTTACTCTGGTACAATGGAATTTACACACCGCTTAAACGAAAAACATCTTTTGCAATTATTCCCGGTTCGGTCATAGGAGCAATTCCACCCGTTGTTGGCTGGGTTACCGGCGGTGGAAATGTTTTTGATCCGCAAGCTTTGCTGATCGCTTTCTTCTTTTTTATTTGGCAGATACCGCATTTCTGGTTACTGTTACTTGCTTTCGGAAAAGATTATGAAGATGCCGGATACCCGACGCTGAAGAAATATTTTAATGAAAATCAGCTTGCAAGAATAACCTACGTATGGATTTGCGTTACCGGAATCACCGGTTTGCTTATGCCGTTGTTTAGTATTATTGATGTTTCGTTTGCAAGCATTGGTATTTTGATTTTGGTAATCGCATTAATTGTTCGTTCGACAATACTCCTAAAAGACAATGTAGATAAGCTCTCTCTCAGAAAAGTATTTATTGAGATCAACTTGTTTGTTATTGCTTTAATTCTATTTATTTCAATTGAAAAAATTATTCTCTTATAAAGGTAGAGTACATGGATTTTTTGGATAAATTAGTTCTCCCTCAATCGCTAGAACATATTGCCCTGCTGCATTATATGGCGACCATTGTTTTATTTCTCTTTGTGCCATTTCTTAGTTTGGTGTTAGGCGGTTCGATTATTTCTTTCTATTTCAAAAGAAAAGGATTGCGTGAGCCGAACGATCATTTTATCCTTTTCTCAAAGCAAGTTATTGAATATACAACCTTTACTAAAGGCGCCGGAGTTACACTTGGAGTAGTTCCGCTTGTTGCCCTAATATTAATCTACGCTCAGATACTTCATAATTTAAAACTTCTTACTGTCTCTCTTTTTGTTGTTGCGTTAATTTTAATAATTGTAGGTTTAATTTTTATTTATACCTATCGTTATTCATGGGTTTTTAAGTCATTTTTATCCTCCGTAAAGTTTGATGAGAGAGAAAATGAGTTTACAACATTTGCAAATAACGTTGCCAGGGTAAACCGTAAATCAGGTTATTGGGGAATTATCTTTCTTTTACTTGGTTCTTACTTTTTTATCGGGGGAATAAATTTAGCTCTCAATCCATCTGATTGGGATGCTACCGGAATATTATATCTCTTAACTTCCTTTTCTGTTTTCGTAAAATGGCTTCACTTTTTTACTGCAGCTTTATCTTTAACCGGTGCGTTTCTTCTTTTCATTTTTTTCTTTTGGGAAGGCGGAAAAGAGATTGCTGATCAGAAATATAAAGCATTCATAAAGAAAACCGGCTTGGCAATAACCTTATTCTTTGCTTTATTTCAACCCCTCTTGTTATTGATAAACTTAATTGCGCTACCTTCAATCGCACTTTCTTCATCCGTATTTGGGTTTGTTGTAATATCTTTGTTTGCTGTGTTCTGGGTTTTCCATCTTCTCTATGCAATGTTAAAAAATTCAGAATTACGTTATTCGGGAATGGTTTTTCTTCTTCTTGTAGTGGCATCATTAACTTTAATTATTTCCGAGCAAGCTTCGTTTCGTAACGTAACTAAGACGCAGGCGCTCGTCCTTTCTGCTGAATATGCTGTTACACTTAAAGAGCTGAAAGGTGAACCAATGGGCATTACTGCAATTAGCGGAGCTGATATTTTTAATGGACGATGTTCAGCGTGTCATAAATTTGATCAGAAATTAGTTGGACCTCCATACAAAGAAACACTTTCGAAATATAACGGAGATGTTGACAAACTCGCGGCGTTTGTACTTAATCCGACAAAGATTAATCCTGCATATCCGCCAATGCCGAACCAGGGCTTAAAACCTGCTGAAGCAAAAGCGATCGCCAAATACATTTTAGAAGAAGTGAAGAAGTACAAATAGTGCTTCAACACAAAAGCTCGTCTAATATTTGGCGAAGATGATTTTCTCTACGCAAATTATTCAATTTATTTACCCTATTATCACACCAATATTTATTGGGGTGGATAATATTTAATCCTTAGTTTTATTTTGATTGCCAAATAAGTCAAGCCCGAATATTCTGAATGAAGGCGCTTTATATTCCTTCGGCAAATAATCAGGCGGAATCGCCGTTTGATTTCCATCTCTCATCGCACCGTAGTGTGGAGACATGATTTCCACTCCGGCTTCATTGAATTTATCTTGAATTTTTGAATGGAGTTCCGAATAAATTATTGCCATTTTATTTGATTCTTTAGTATAAGCGTTAATCTCGTATGAAACATAAAAATCATCTAAACTGGTTTGGAGCACAAAAGGTTTTGGCTCCTTTAAAATAAATTTTGTTTCAAACGCAGCAGAAATGAGCAGTTCGTGAATTTGTCTCCAGGGGGAGTCATATCCAATTGTCACGGTCGTATTCAAAATCAATCCTACTCCTTTGTCGGAGGAGCTATAATTAACAATGTGTGCACCTAACACCATAGAGTTGGGGATGGTGATATCAACATTTTTGATTGTTCGTATTCTTGTTATGAGCAAAGTTTTTTCCATTATATCGCCCATTGTGTCGGCTATTTTAACCCGGTCGCCAATTTTAAATGGACGCATATAGGTAAGAACTATGCCGGCTACCATATTTGAAATTGCAGAACCTGAGCCGAAGGAAAAAAGAATTCCGAGAAAAACTGATACCCCTTGAAATGCAGGGGAATTTGAACCGGGTAAATAGGGGAATATGACGACTACCTCAAGCGCTATTATCATAAAGCGGACAATTTTGTATGTGGGTACAGCCCAATCTCTATGAAAACCCGGGAATTCAAGAGTCCCTTTATCAATTTCCATAAAGAAAAATTTTACCGCTTTAATTAGATAATTAAAGACAAAAACAATGACTATAATAAAAAATAAATTCGGCAAAAAATTGAGGAAAGTATAAACCACTAATTTTAGAGGCGTTAGTACATATCCTAAGAGCGTATTAGCCCATGTTTTACTAAAAGAAAACAAACTGAACGCGATTGTAATGTAAGAGTAAATAATAATAATAAGCAAACCGAAGCGAACTACTTTTGTTAGTAACTTAAGAAAGTCGACTGTTCGCTCAGCTGAGAGCACCTCAATTGTTTTTATTTTTATTGATCTTATTTTTGTTCCATTCCATGAGTCACACTTCATTGTAAGATATCTTTGGAAGAGAGCTGCTCCTTTTCCTATCGCTATTAAAAGGAAGGTGTAAAAAATTAAAAGAGCTATCCCCTCAATCACCGGCTGGAGGTCCCATTTTCTTGTATACGGCCATAACTGAAGAGTTTTTGTAAGAAAAAGATAAAGTGCAAATAATGAAATGACGAACCGTACCCCTTTACTTAATATTAATAATAGCTTATTGATTATTGAGGATTTAAAAATGACTTTCCCTTTTATCCTGATTGTTTTTAATTCGTCCGAATTAAACATTTTTATCTTTTTGTATACCCAGGGGAAAGTTTTTGTTGAAAACCATAGAAAAATTATGAACAGACTAAAAAATAAAATTGAGTACAGACTATTGTTTATTATCGCTTTCCGGCTGTAGAGCTCTTTTGTGGTTTTTAGTTTTGTTACGATAACCTCACGCAATATTTCAGCTAAACGAATTTCTGTTGTGTCAGCAAATTGAGCGTCAGATTTACTTATCGCCATAATTGATTCATCACCTAACTTAAGAAGAGAATATTCCTCAAGTTTCACCACTTTAATGGAGTCGCAGATTATTCTATCATTTCCAAGTAAACTATTTAATTTAGAACTTATTTCTTCAGCTCTTTTTTCAGTTGAGAAAGTCCCAATTCCGTTATGGATAAAGAATAAAGTATCGGAATCAAGAACTACGGGAAACTTTTCATCGGTTTGGGCGAAGGAGAAATTATGGAAGAATAGGATAGTTAAAATAACTACAATGAATCTGAATGGTTTTAAAGAAATAAAGTTTATCATTTTCCTACTGATTTTTAATTATTTTAATTTAAATTATTTATTGATAATATACAAAAGTAAATATATCTTTAATTTGAATACATCAAGATTTGTTGAGAAAGTATGTCAGTAAATTAGCATACAGACCGGAGTATTTGTGAACATCAATTTTTTGTGAGAACAAGACCGATCCATTCCTCCAACTGCATTTTATCGGAAAGAGAAAGTCCCAGCTTAGTATAACAATCACAAATATCTACCTCATCAGTAGAGAGCAAACCTGAAAGAATAACTTTGCCGCCGACTTTAACCTTCTCTACAATATCTTTTGCAATTAAAAGTAAAACGTCCTTTTGAATATTCGCAAGCAGGATATCAAAATCATGTTCGACTATATTACTGATCTCCGCAAGCCGGAACTCCACTTTCCCTGGCACATGATTCTGGTCAATGTTCTCAACTGCGTTTTCATAGCACCATTCATCGTTATCAATTCCCAATGCGTAATTGGCTCCAAGCATCACGGATGCAATTGCAAGCACTCCTGTACCGGTTCCAACATCGAGTACTTTAGTTTTTTTTTCAATATACATTTCACACAGGGCAAGCATTAACTTTGTCGTTTGATGTTCACCAGTACCAAAGGACATTTTCGGATCAATCGTAATAACAATTTCTCCTTCAGCAGGTGAGTATTCTCTAAAAGAAGGTTTGATGACTATCTTATCGGTAACTTTAATAACCTTAAGATTCTTTTCCCATTCTTCGTTCCAATTCTTCTCTTCAAATTCATTTAGTGAATACTCATACGAATCAATAATTTTGTTTTCTTTTAAATGCTCTAAGAATGTTTTGACCCTTGAATCGATATTATCAAGTTGATCAAAGCTAAGAACAAGTGAATTGTCTAACTCCACAATTCCCAACGGATTTAATTCCCACAGCAATCCGCTTAACACTTCAGCATTAAAAGGATCACTCTCTACGGTCACTTCACAAAATGATTTCATCTTCTCTCCAAAAACATTTGGTTAAGTTAAAATTATTATTTAGATTAGGTCTAAATAATAATAACATTTTTTTGATTGCACATCTAATAGAAAATAATTCATCATCAATTTAAAGGATTCCGTAATGAAAAACATTGTATTCTATACTTTTTTACTTCTCATTCTTTGCACATCAACATTTATCCACGCAGATAGAAGATATTTTGGTCGATCTTACCTGGCAAATACTTTGCCCGCTAAAGCATTTGAATTTGAACTGTGGAATACTGCCCGGATTGGAAAAGCTGATGGCTATTTTTACCGGTTTCAGCCAAGAATGGAATTTGAATATGGCATAACAGATAGACTCACTACCTCGTTCTACATGAATTTTAATAGTCAACAAATTGAAAACGTGATCACCTCCTCGAAAGAATTTGGATTTGACGGCACTGCGATCGAATTTCGTTACCGCTTAACGGAACTAGGCGAATTTTTTGTTGATCCTGCTCTTTATGTTGAATTAACTTATGCTGGTTCTGAAGTTGAATACGAATCAAAAATAATATTATCTAAACGGCTGGGTAATATCATTACGGCATTAAATGTTACCGGTGAAATTGAGAGAGACGTGATCGCAAATAAGCATGAAACCAGCTTTGAACTTACCGGAGGTATTGGATATGATATTAATCCAACATTTGCAGCGGGAATTGAATTTAAAAACCATACTAACTTTAACGACATTTATGGAAAGAAAGCAAATTCTGCTTTGTTCATCGGTCCATCGATTAATTTGTTGACTGATAAATTCTATTTCACTTTTAATTTTTTAACTCAGGTAACCGGCTCGCCTGCAGTTAAATCAGGTTTAGACTTACTCGGTCATGAAAGGTATGAGATTAGAACAATACTCGGGATCGAATTATGAAGTTAGTCTTTGTCTGGCTTCTTTTTTTCGTTGTTTTTGTAGGATGCTCAACTGAAAAATCCATCAAACAGGGAAATGGTATTTTATCCGGGGAACAGTTATACAAAGAAAAATGCGGTGGGTGTCATGCTCTCTACCAACGCGATAAATTTAAAGAGGGAGACTGGGACTCCGTAATTGTACGAATGGAAAAGAAAGCCCGCTTGGACGATAACCAGAGTAAATTAATACGGGAATATCTTGTAGTTCAAAGCGATTCCCTTAAAAATAGAAATTAGTTCCTTCGAATTGTTTTGTGGATTAATTCGTTTGCACTAATTTAAGCGCTATAATTCACTTAATTGAAGGAACTATCGCATGGCATCGGTTGAACAGTTTTTAACACAGATCAGTGATTTTATTTGGAGTTATCCTTTATTAATCCTTCTTTTCGGGACGCATATCTATTTAACATTCCGCCTGAAATTTATTCAGCGTTTTATTGGTAAAGGGATTAAAATTTCGCTCTCAAAAAAGAAAGAAGGAGAGGGCGAAATTAGTCAATTTGGAGCTTTAACCACAGCCTTAGCAGCTACAATTGGAACGGGAAATATTGTCGGAGTCGCCACTGCTGTTGCCGCCGGCGGACCCGGCGCCGTTTTATGGATGTGGCTTACCGGTGTTTTCGGAATTGCAACAAAATATTCCGAGGCGCTTCTCGCGGTCAAATATCGCGTAGTTAATGAGAAAGGGGAGTATTCCGGCGGACCAATGTATGCGCTTGAACGAGGACTAAATATGAAATGGCTGGCGGTGTTATTTGCAGCTTTCACCGCTATCACGGCTTTCGGCATTGGAAGTATGGTACAAGCGAATTCTATCTCAACATTGGTCGAATCATCCTTTCATATTCCTCAATGGCTAACCGGTGTCGTACTCATGGTATTAACAGCATTTGTTATTATCGGTGGAATTAAATCAATTGCAAAAGTTTGTGAAAGATTAGTCCCGTTTATGGCAATATTTTACGTAATTGGATGCGTTACAATTTTGATCATTAATTATGCTTCGGTTCCTCATACAATCAGTGTCATATTTACAAGCGCGTTTTCCGGTCATGCGGTTATTGGAGGATTTGCCGGAGCAACAATCAAAGAAGCTATCCGTTTTGGTATTGCAAGAGGACTGTTTTCAAACGAATCCGGTTTAGGAAGTGCGCCTATAGTGGCTGCTGCGGCTCAAACAAGGAATGCAGTGAGACAGGCTCTGGTCTCGTCAACGGGTACTTTCTGGGATACTGTCGTAGTCTGTGCAATGACAGGAATTGTTGTTGTTAATTCAGGGGAGTGGATGCATGGACTGAACGGTGCTGCTCTCACTCATAAAGCATTTTTAGACATCCCTTACTTGGGATCCATAATTCTCACTTTCGGTTTGATGACTTTTGTGTTTTCCACAATTCTTGGCTGGTCTTATTATGGTGAGAAAGCGGCTGAATACCTTTTCGGCAATAAAATTATTAAACCCTATCGCTGGGCTTGGGTAGTTTCGGTATTGATCGGGTCAGTCTTATCACTCCAAATTGTTTGGACATTTTCAGACATTACGAATGCGCTGATGGCTGTTCCAAATCTTGTGGCGCTTCTCTTATTGAGCAAAGTAATCGTTGAAGAGACGAAGATACATTTGTGGGAAAGTAAATCGAAAGATTTGGATTGATCAAAAAAGAAAAGCCGGCTCAATAATAGAGGTCTGCTTTTTTGATCCGTTCTGCAGGGCGATACTGCGGAATGAGCCTCACTTCGATCAATGACTGTTAGACATAAACGGTAATGAAGTACAAGGATTTTTGGATGAAGACCCGCTGCTTGGCATGAAATTAGGGCTGTAGTAACTCCGATATTTAAAGAAAATTGATAAACTCTCATTAATAATTTTTTAAGAGCTTAAGACAAATCAATTTTTTTTACAAATTTTTAAGTACCTCACAAAATTCACTAACGAAACACCTTCTCTTCCCAAAATTACGGTTGATAAGTTTTCTTTAGATTAGTCAGTGGCTGTCACAGAGTCATTTATGATAATTCATTATATTTAGACAACAAATTAATTAATTTATCTATATCTGACTGTTGGAAACTGAGAATGCCTTTAATAAAACCAAAACTATTTACCACTCTAAAAAATTATAATAAAGATCAGTTTATTGCAGATGCGACAGCCGGTGTAATCGTCGGTATTGTTGCTCTTCCGTTAGCCATTGCATTTGCTATTGCGAGCGGAGTTACCCCTGAGAAAGGAATTATTACTGCGATCATCGCCGGATTTATTGTTTCGGTATTTGGCGGCAGCCGTGTACAGATAGGTGGACCAACCGGCGCATTTATTATTATTGTTTACGGGATTGTCCAAACTTATGGAACGGCAGGGCTTACAATCGCCACAATTATGGCGGGAATTATCTTAGTGATCATGGGGATATTTAAATTTGGTTCCGCAATTAAGTTTATTCCGTACCCGGTTGTTGTTGGCTTTACAAGCGGTATCGCCCTCTTAATTTTTTCCACACAGATAAAAGATTTTTTCGGTCTAACTATCGCAAAAGTTCCGTCAGAATTTCACGAGAAATGGATCACCTACTTTCATACTTTTTCTACTCTCAACTATTATTCATTTGGAATTGCTGCACTTGCTTTGTTGATAATGATCTTCTGGTCGAAAGTTACCCATCGAATCCCTGGATCGCTCGTTGCATTAATTGTTACAACGCTTATCGTTCTCTATTTCAAATTCCCGGTGGATACAATTGGAAGCAGATTTGGAGAGATCCCATCAAACCTTCCCGGACCCAAGTTTTTTGATTTCAACTTAGATATGATAAAACATCTCATTGCTCCGGCAACTACTATTGCCATTCTTGCCGCGATAGAATCCCTCCTCTCCGCGGTGGTTGCCGACGGTATGATCGGCGGAAAACATAGGAGCAATATGGAATTGATTGCCCAAGGGCTCGCTAATATTATTACTCCAATATTTGGCGGAATACCGGCTACAGGCGCCATTGCACGCACCGCTACCAACATCAAAAACGGGGGAAGAACCCCGGTTGCGGGTATTATTCACGCAATCACCTTGTTGCTCATTATGTTGTTCTTCGGAAGCTGGGCAAAATTAATTCCAATGGCTACGCTTTCCGCAATCCTTATTATCGTTGCATATAATATGAGTGAATGGCATTCATTTAAAGCTCTGTTGAAAAGTCCGCGCAGCGATGTTATAGTATTATTAACTACGTTTTTCCTAACAGTGGTATTTGATCTATCACTTGCCATAGAAATCGGAATGATTTTGGCAGTCTTCCTCTTCATGAAGAGAATGGCGGAAGTAACTAATGTAGGAATGATTACTCGAGAATTAGAAGATGAAGAAGAAAAACCTGATGATAATGCAATAGATAAAAAACAAATTCCGAAGGATGTTGAAGTCTTTGAAATCAATGGACCATTTTTCTTCGGAGCCGCATCTAAATTTAAGGATCAGATGAGAACCCTTGAAGAACCACCGAAAGTAAGAATCATCCGTATGAGAAATGTACCGGCTATTGATGCGACGGGACTTCAAACTATTAAAAACTTTTATAATGATTCCCAAAAAGAAGGAATAAAAACAATTCTTTCAGGCGTTCATACACAGCCGTTATATGCAATGACACAAGCAGGGTTGTTTGATCTCTTCGGCGAAGAAAATATCCACGGCAATATTGACGATGCTTTGGATCGGGCGCGCGAAATACTTGGTTTGGAAAAGTTAGGAAGACCTGTGAATTTTGTTCCTACTGTTAAACGGGAGATGAAAAATTAATTGTTTAGAGAAATCTATTATCAGTCATTAATTTCAAGGAATTAGTTTTGGATCTTACAGTAAAAGATATTTCAGTTCTCTTATTTATGCCTGAAAAGGAAGTGCAAGGATTAATTAAGAAAAAAGAAATCCCATTTCAGATGATTAACGATAAGCTGCTTTTTAATAAACAGCAGATAATTGAATGGGCGCTTAGCCGCAATACACCCATAAATATTTCCGATCACAAGAAGATGAGTGAGTATCATATTGAAAGTCTGAACGCGGTACTCGATCACAAATCTTTTTATTATGAGTGCGACTTTTCGGAACACTCTTATATCGAGCAAATGGTCAGCCTGCTTGATCTTGAAAAAAATGTCGACAAAGGAATCATCGTTCAATTGCTGAAGAATCGTGAGGAGTTAATGAGTACGGCAATTGGGAACGGGATTAGTCTTCCACATCCGCGCATTCCTCTTATGGTTGGAAGGAATAAACCGCTAATAACTATATTCTTCCCGAAAGTTCCGCTCGATTTAAAATCACTTGACGGGAAACCGGTGCACACGATCATTCTCATGATTTCACAGACAATAAAACAACATTTGAGTCTGCTCGCACATTTAAGTTTTCTACTTTCAAAAGAGACGTTCCGGTTTGCTTTAGAGAATCGGCTTCACTACAAAGAGATTCTTGATATCATTACTCATATTGAAAGTGCGAGAAGTGATTGACATTATGGATTTACTTTTTTACGCATTAACAATTCAAATTTTTTCAATAATAGCTATTGCCATTCTGCAGGATAACCGCAAAGCTTCAATAGCTGCTCATCTGCTGCTCATTACCGGGTTAATATTGGGATTTGCTGTTTCGTTTTCCACACTCGTCTTTTCAAATTTATCCTCGCAGTCGTTTAGTGCATTCGGAATACCAAATGAATTATTCAGATTCGACGCTTTGGGTTTATTTTTCTTATGTATCGTTCAATTGGTTGCAATCCCAACTACTATTTACAGTTATTCCTATCTCAAACATTATCTTGATGAAGGAAAATCAATAAGGAGCAATCTCGTTTTTTATGCGATTCTGTTAATCTCCACGCAGATGGTAGTGATTGCAAACCACGCGGTCTTATTTTTGGTTTGTTGGGAAATGATGAGCACTTCAGCTTATCTCGGAATGGTTTTCGAAAAAGAAAAAAGAGAGGTTCAAAAAGGCGCTTTTTACTATTTGGTGATCTCGCACGTAGTAGTTTTTCTTCTTTACATCTTTTTCTTTTTACTGCATCATCAAACAAACAGTTGGCTCTTTAGCGATTTTCATATTTCACCAGAGTCGGGAAATTTGTTTATCGCCCTTTATATTTTATCATTAATTGCATTTGGTATGAAAGCCGGATTTATGCCGTTTCACTTTTGGCTTCCGCGGGCGCATCCAATTGCACCAACAGTATTCAGCGCATTTCTTTCAGGTATAATTATTAAGTCAGGCATTTACGGAATTTTAAGAACGTTCCAATTCCTGAATCCTACTCCGGAGTGGCTTGGCTGGCTTGTGCTTGTGGTAAGTATGATAAGTGCAATATTCGGTGTATGGTATGCGCTGGCTCAGCACGATATTAAAAAACTCTTGGCATATCATTCGGTTGAAAACATCGGGATCATTGGAATTGGAATTGGAATTGGTTTTATTGGTTCGGCGTATCAATCAATTCCTATTCAAATGCTTGGATTTGGAGGGGCGCTGCTACATACGCTTAATCACGCGATATTTAAAAGTTTATTATTCATTGGCAGCGGAGTAATTTATAAGAACCTTGGAACGCGAAACATAGAATTAATGGGAGGAATTGTTCATCGCGGAAAATATTTTGTGATGCTCTTTCTTATCGGTTCAATTGCAATCAGCGGGATTCCTCCTTTTAATGGATTTATCTCAGAGTTCATTATTTACAATGGATTTTTCACAACCGCGAAAGAGTTGAAAAATTATTATCCTCTCTTGATGCTGATTTCAGCGGTTGGTTTGGCATTTGTTGGCGGGTTGGCAGTCGCTTGCTTCACAAAAATTAATTCAATTATGTTTCTCGGCAGCGAACGGAAAGAGGTGAAGCATTTTCACGTTTCGATTTATGAGTATCTCTCCCTTGGAATATTTGCTTTACTCTGTGTTGTCATTGGTTTTTATCCTCAACCGTTTATAGGAATTGTGAATAAAGTTTTAAATCATGGATTCGTTCCCGGTAATTCTGCATCGGAATTATTAAAGATAAATTGGTTTTTCATTAGCTTGATATTTATGACAGTTTTGAGTGGAGTTCTTTTGTTCTACTTTTGGAAGAGCATTGTTCAAAAAAAATATGGCAGTAGAGTTTCTGCTGCATGGGGATGCGGTTATGGAGGACTTACACCAAGGATGCAATATACAGCTTCGTCCTATGCTGATGAGTTGAATGAAATATCTCAAACCGTTTTAGTCTATCATAAAAAGATGAAAGTACCAGAAGGGGTATTTCCAATTGAAGGTGCATTTGAAAGTCATTCGGATGATTTGGTTGACAGTAAAATCCTTCTACCGATATTTAGAAATATCAGTTCGCTGATATGCCGTATAAACTTTTTAAGTTATACCGATATCCGTTATTACATTGCGTTCATTTTAATTATAATATCCATTTATAGTCTGATAGCATTTTTATGGAATTAATTTCATTACTCAAAGGGATTATTTCCTTATTAGTAATTTTAATATTGTCTCCACTGTTTGTCGGGTTAGTAAACAAACTAAAAGCAATATTCACCGGAAGGATTGGTGCACCACTCTTACAACCATACTACGACTTGAAGAGACTTTTCCGTAAAGAAACTATTAACTCGACCAACTCATCCTTCATAAGTGTTGTTTCACCTGTAATCAATTTGGTCACTGTGGTTGTTGCTGCTGCAATGCTTCCGATCGGATTTGCAAGACCTATCATAAGTTTCGAAGGCGACATTATTTTGTTCGCTTATATGTTGGGATTGGCAAGATTCTTTCAAATACTTGCAGCGATGGATATCGGGAGTTCTTTTGAAGGAATGGGTGCTGCACGCGAGGCTACCTTTGCCGTCTTCGCCGAACCGATCTTTTTTTTCACAATTGGCAGTATAGCATTTATCAACGGACTGACCTCCATTTATGATATTTATCATTCCATCAGGTTGGACAACGTATCGTACCTTGTTTTTATAATTGTCTGTTCAATATCGGTTTTTTTCCTTGCTATTACAGAATGTTCCCGTATGCCGGTTGATGATCCAAACACACATTTGGAACTTACGATGATTCACGAAGTGATGATACTGGACAATTCCGGGATTGATTTGTTCCTTTATCAGTATTCGAGTTATCTCAAATTATTTATTTATGCGATCCTTGAAACTTCTTTCTTTTATCCATTCGGGGTTCGGAGTTATACTGTTGGTGTTGTGATATTTGTTGTGGTAATTACAATTTTATCAATTGCTTTATCAATCTCCGAAACAATTACCTCACGTTTTAAGATGAAGAATATTCCGCAATATCTTTTATTTGCAACTGCAATCGGAATATTAAATTTATTGATTTATACGTTCACTAAATAATACTAAATTATGCAAAACGTTCTCAGCATTCTCTTTTGTTTATCACTCTTTTATCTTTCGGTTACCTCGAGGGTTAAAGCCTATGTTACCATTTTGCGTTTTCAGGGGTTATTGCTTACCGTATTACTTGTCTTCCCGTTTATTCATCACTTTTCAATTTTTGCGCTCATATTGCCGGCTACACTGTTTATCGTTAAAGTTATAGTCATTCCAAGATACATCAATAAAATAATTCTTGATCTTGATATTAAAAGAGTGATAGAACCGACTATCCAGCCATTTACATTTTTACTGCTTGTGATTTTTTCGATGGTAGTAGTATTTGTTGCCTCAAATATTCTTTCGAAGAGTGCAGATATTGAAACCATCCCTTTTGCAAGTGGGTTCACGGCAATAGTCGTTGGAATATTTGTCATTATTTTCAGAAAGAAACTGATTATACACGTTGCCGGATTTTTAGTTTTGGAAAATGGAATATTTTTATTTGGAACGGCGGTGGCTTCCGAACTTCCGATGATGATTGAGCTCGGTACCCTACTTGATATTTTTGTAGTTGTTTTTCTAATGGGAATAGCCATTAACAAGATCAGTTCAACCTTAGCGGGTTTTGATGTGACGGTTTTAGGGAGGCTTAAAGACTGATGTTTGAATTTTCTATTCTCATATTTATCCCCCTATTATCTGCGGTTGTCTGCTATTTCATCACAAATATTCGGCTGCAATTTTCAGTAACATTATTTGTAAGTGCGCTTCATCTTATTTTTTCTCTTATGATATTTATCGGTTGGTATCAACCGGAGTTGCCTTTTTATTTTAGTACGGATTCATTGAGTAAATTATTTTTACCCGTACTATCGAATGTCTACTTTTGGGTTGTTTTAGTTTCTTTTTCATACTTGAAGAAACAAACTACGGCAAATTCGGAAGAAGGGAAGAAATATTATTTCTTACTTCTTAACTTTTATCTCTTCGCAAACACCGCAGCAATTCTTAGTAATCATTTTGGCATGTATTGGGTTGCTGTAGAAGGGACAACGTTAAGCGTGGCTCCTCTAATCTACTACTACCGCAATGAAGAAGCGCTTGAAGCAATGTGGAAATATCTTTTCCTTGTTTCGATCGGGATCGCATTTGCATTTATCGGAATTTTATTTTTGACCTTATCTGCTAATGGAACACTCTTAGAAGGGAAGCAATTGTTCTTTCCCGAATTTGTGAAACATGCTTCGGAATTAAATCCGGTTTGGTTGAAGGCAAGTTTCATATTTATTTTTGTCGGCTTAAGTACAAAAATAGGGATTGCACCTATGCATTCTGCTGATGTTGACGCAACAAGTAATTCTCCAAGTCCAATAGCAGCGTTAATGTCGGGTTCCTTACGTGTTACGGCATTACTTGGTGTGATGAGAATATTTCAAATAGTTCAACCGACATCAACTTACCAATTTGCAAAAACAATTTTAATCATTGGTGGATTGCTCTCTCTTTTTGTCGCTTTCGTTTTTATGTTCAAAGTGAATAATTACAAACGGATGCTTGCCTATTCCAGTATCGAACATCTTGGTATCATCACTTTAGGAATCGGGATCGGCGGGCTGGCATTCGTCGGCGCGATGTATCACGTCATTTATAACTCCCTTAATAAAATAGTTCTATTTTTTACAGCAGGGAATATTCACCGGAAATATAAAACGAGAGAAGTTGAAGGGGTAAGTTCAGTCTTGAATATACTGCCCTGGAGCGGTTGGCTGATTATGATTTCTTTTCTCTCGATATCAGCAATTCCGCCGTTTGGAATATTCTTTAGTGAATTGATGATCTTTGAAGGGATACTTTTCTCCAATAAACCGTGGATATTAGCTGTAACGATGTTTCTTTTACTTTTCATTTTTATAAATATGGGGAAGACATTATTCCAAATGTTGTACAAAAAAAATGAGGGTGAGATTATTTTGATAAAAAAAGAACGATTCGAGATTATCCACTTCGCAACAATTGTACTGCTCATGTTATTGATTGCCATTGCAGTTATATCGCCGAACATTTTGCATGATAACATTGTAAACATTTCAAAAGATTTTGGTATTAAGTTATGATTTCTTTGCAAGTTCAAAATAACCAATCATTTCGTTTGGATGAGATCCCATTTTTAGATAAGCATAAATTTACGGATTCTGTTGCAGAAGGATTGACAAATGGATATAGAATGATTGGACTATTTCCGCTACATAAAAATATGCCGCATAAAATTATTTCAGCGCTGGTTGATTCAGATGCAGCTTCACTACATCTAATCGGGGGAGAATTTCAAAAAGATAAGTTGGAGTTCGAAAGTTTAGCTAATCAATTTCCACAGACAAATTATTTTGAATGTGAACTTGCTGAAAATTATGGATTCATCCCGATTAATCATCCCTGGATTCGCCCGGTAAGAAAACAAAGCACCGTGCTTGGTAATAAACCCTATCAGTTTTATAAACTTGAAGGGGCTGAAGTACACGAAGTTGCGGTTGGTCCTATTCACGCCGGAATTATTGAACCGGGACACTTCAGGTTTCAATGTCACGGCGAATTAGTGTATCATCTCGAAATAAATTTGGGTTACCAACATCGCGGGATCGAATCGCTTATACTGGATGCAAGTACAAATCAGAGAGTAATACTTTCTGAGTCAATTGCCGGTGATACGGTTGTTGGTCATACATTTGCACATTGCAGTACAATTGAAAGTCTGGCAGGCACACAAATTAGTTTGCGTGCTCAAGTGATTCGTTCTATCGTTGAAGAACTTGAAAGAATTGCGATGCATCTGAGCGGACTTGGCGGAGTCGCAAATGATATCGGACTTGCCATTGTTGCTTCATCTTACGGTAGATTACGAACGCTTGCAATTAATAGCCTGGCGGAAATTTCCGGATCACGATTTGGTCGTGGTTTATTTGTTTACGGCGGTGTGAGATATGATTTTAACGATGAGAACATTAGACAAATAACTAACAAGTTGGAAGTCGTGAAAAACGATAGTGCAGTAATAAATAATTTTTTATTTTCTTCGACCGGAGCGTTGACGAGGTTTGAGCACACAGGGACAGTTTCAAAAGACTTTGCTCAACAAATTGGTCTAGTTGGAGTTGTTGCGCGCTCATCCGGTATTGAATCCGACACACGAATTCATTTCCCATATGGAGCGTATCGTTACTTCCCGGTTTCACTTATAACTTTACCTTCCGGAGACGTTTTTGCACGCGCCCGTCTTCGCGCTTTAGAAATTGATGAATCACTCAGATTTATTTTTGAACAATTAGAAAATCTTCCGGGTGGTGAAATTAAAATTAACGTCGGCAGTATCGCTCCCTGTTCAGGAGTAATTTCTATTGTTGAAGGATGGCGCGGCGAAATTGTGCATACTGCGATAACTGATGAAGTCGGGAATATTGTTCAGTATAAAATAAAAGATCCGTCATTCAATAATTGGTACGGAATGAATTTAGCGTTGCGGGAAACTGCAATCTCGGATTTCCCGGTGATTAATAAAAGTTTTGATTTGTCTTATGCCGGTCACGATTTATAGAAAATATTGTAACACAGATAGTTAATCTCAGTTACTAAAACTAATGCCATTATGATAGATGCAATAAAACTTAGAATACTTCAAGGCGATCCTATAATCCACGATGTTAGGAATGTATCGCTGCCAAAACTTTTTCGCGGATTGCCGACAATTGAGAGGGTAGCTTGTCCGGATGATTGTAAGAAATGTGTAGAAGCCTGCCCGACCAATGCGATTAAACTAAATCCGGTGAGCATTGATTTGGGATTGTGCGTCTTCTGTCCTTTGTGCGAAGAGGCTTGTCCTGAAAAAATTATTCACTTTACAAACGATTATCACATTGCTGCTGAGAGTAGAGAAAAATTAATTGTAACAAAAGAAACAAAAACCATCTCGGCTGAAAAAGCATCAAAGGAAATCAAAAACTATTTTGGGAGATCCTTAAAACTGAGACAAATATCTGCCGGAGGCTGCAACGGTTGTGAACTTGAACTGAATGCACTGAGTAATGTGAACTTTGATATGGGACGTTATGGAATTGAATTTGTTGCCTCTCCCCGACATGCAGATGGGGTTGTCATCACAGGACCACTCACTCGAAATATGACAAAAGCGATTGAGATTTGCTATGAAGCCGTACCGAAACCCAAAATAATTGTTCTTGTGGGTACTTGTTCCATTTCCGGAGGTATCTTTCAGAACTCGAAAGAGATACAAAGAAATTTTCTCGAAGAAAATAAAATTGACCTCTTTATTCCCGGATGCCCGCCGCATCCACTTACATTCATTAACGGTTTGCTGGATTGGTTAGATAGAAAATGAAAATAATTTGAGATCAATTATAATAGGTAATAGGGGGCTGGCAAGAGGTGAATTTCTTAATAATGCTCTTTGAATTTTGTAAGGGTAAATGTATTTTTCAATAAAGCTATTACTTGTTTATACGCGCCCATAGCTCAACTGGATAGAGCATTTGACTTCGGATCAAAAGGTTTGGGGTTCGAATCCCTATGGGCGTACAAGGAAAAGCTCGTTACTTTTACAGGTGACGGGCTTTTTTAGTTCTCAGGTATGGGTAATAACTACGAGTTGAAAATTCTCCCCACTTTCTGGAAGGGAAAAAACAATGGGCGATTAGGCTCTTAGGGAACCTTTTGTAATTACATGTTAACGATAATTACATCTCGAATAATGAACAAGCCCGCCAGAGGCGGGCGAAGTAAAGCTATTTATATTTCAACTTCATTATTCGAAATTTCTTGTTCGATATTCATTATTAAATTTTCCCTATAGTTTTTTTTCAAATGGAAATCCGTAGTGCCTTATGAGTCAAATTCGTCTAATATTTGGCGGAATATAATTTGTAGAATTGAATATCTAACAATGGACAAGAAATAATGATTGATGAAGTATTTGCCCTTTGATATTCTGCATTTCTTGTTAGACATTCATTGTTCAATTTAGTTCTGGCTTATCCGGGTTAGGTATTTAAATGGAATGTTTAACGAAGCGTCGTAAGTCGAACTAAGCAGAAGGTAAGGTAAGAGCAAATGATGAAATCATTTGCCGCCTACTCATTATTTGCGGAAGGGGTGGGATTCGAACCCACGGTACCCTTGCGGGTACACTACCTTTCCAGGGTAGCCAGTTCAACCACTCCTGCACCCGTCCGAAAATTTATTTTTACGGTGCAAATATAATTGTATTTGTCATTCTTTCCCAATATTTCTTAACGTTTCACCACATTCACGTTGAAATAATTTCTCTATCCATCAGAAAAGTTTTAAATTGGAGTTTAGAATTAGGATAAAAGTAAAATGGATAGAGCGATATTGGAGAAATCAATTTTAGCCCTCTTCTCAGCCTTGTTGGGAGCAGGATTAATATTTTTTATTAAATTAGATCATAAGAAACTTTGTAGTCTCATCTCGGTATCCGCCGGCGCGCTTTTGGGGGCTGCTGTCGTTGGAATATTGCCGGAGGCATCAATAAACCTTTCGTCGTTTCAATTAATGATTTCAACTTTCTCCGGTTATTTGCTGTTTTGGGTGATCAGTAAGTACTATTTTCATGTTTGTCCGGCTTGTTCAGCCTCTCATTTTGATGAACAGACGACAAAAAGATTTTCCGAAATAGTTCTTCTGCTTTTTACTGCTTTGTCTTTCCATTCCTTTTTGGATGGAATAGCGCTATCCACCGGTGGAATTACAGCGCAAGGGAAAGCGAATTCAATTCTTATTGCAGTACTCGCTCATAAATTCCCGGAAGGATTGGCGCTGGCTTCTTTGATGGTTGGAGCGAACTATGCAAAGAGCAAAATAATCAAATATGTTTTTTTAGTTGAATCAGCAACGGTACTTGGAGCGCTTGTCGGGGATATATTCCTCGCAAAATATTTTAATTTGTATTGGCTGGCATTTGTTGAAGCCCATATCGCAGGAGGTTTTGTGTACTTATCCTTCCATGCGGTTTTCGGTGAATTATTGAAGAATCACAAAGCATTGGTTATCATTTCATTCATCACCGGTTTATTGGTTATCTTTGGAGTGAGCTTAGTATAATTAGGAATTGAGAATTACGAATTAGGAATTATAAACTCTTTTAGATTACGGAGAGATGGCAGAGCGGTTGAATGCGGCAGTCTCGAAAACTGTTATACTGGGTAACCGGTATCGAGAGTTCGAATCTCTCTCTCTCCGCACTAAATCCTTTAAACATTAATTGTTTAAAGGATTTTTAGTTTTAAATTGTTCATCATCATTTAACTATTTTTAGAGTAAGTATGAATCTCTTCAATCTTAACAAACCAATCATCGGGATGATCCATGTGGATGCACTGCCCGGCACACCAAAGTATAAAGGAAACGTAAAAGCAATTATTGAAAAAGCGAAATCGGAAGCGCTGATTTATCAATCGCTGGGTGTACCGGTGTTGATGATCGAGAATATGCATGACGTACCATATTTAAACCGGAATGTCGGTCCCGAAATAACTACGTTAATGAGCATAATTCTATACGAAATTAAACGAACTATTAACCTGCCGCTCGGCATCCAAATACTGGCGGGAGCAAACAAAGAGGCGATCGCATCTGCACATTCTGCCGATGCTGATTTTATCCGCGCGGAAGGATTTGTATTTGCGCACGTTGCCGATGAAGGAATGTTTAATTCCGACGCGGGAGAGTTGCTGCGTTATAGAAAAGAGATCGGTGCAGAAAATATTTTAGTTTTTACCGACATAAAGAAAAAACATAGTTCACATTCGATAACCGCAGATATTGATATTGTTGAGACTGCCAAGGCAGCGGAATTCTTTTTGAGTGACGGCGTTATTATTACCGGAAGCAGTACGGGAAGCGAACCTTCGTTAACAGAAATCAGATCGGTAAAGAGTAAGGTAGGATTGCCGGTGCTTGCAGGTTCGGGAATTACTGCCGAAAATATTAGTACATATCTTGCATATTGCGATGCTTTCATCATCGGTTCATATTTTAAGCAGGAAGGGAAGTGGTTTAATCCGATTGATCCGGAGAAAGTGAAAATATTGTTGAGTAAAACCAAATAACGCATTGTGCCTTTTTTGCCGCTGAGGCAAGGAAGACACAAAGAATCACCAAGAAATATTTTAATATTGTGTAGAACATTTTTTACCAGAACTATTTGTTTTAACAGATGAACCCAAAATTACTTTTAATTTTATTATTTGCCGGAACTTCAATTCTTCTTCCGCAAGAAAAGCAGTTTGATGTAGACGGAATAAAGAATGCAGCGGTTACTCCTGCCGGTATTGTTTTTACCGATTTGAAAAATTCAGCGCTTTATCTTGAAAAGAATAGTGAACCGGTTTTCTTAACTTCTTCTCCCGGAAGCGGACTTTATTATTCTCTTTCCACTGATAAACAAACTATCGGGTACAAACAGATTGACCAAAACGGAAATCAAATTCCTTCTTTAATTGATCTTACGACTAAGAAGATCACCCCTTTGCACTCAGCAGTAAAATTAGCAGGACAAGTTAGTTTTGCTAAGGAAGGTACGACTGCTTTTACAATTGATAATGAATTGATTATTCGAAAGAACGTTTCTGAAATGAAATATGATTTGGGAACGTATGCCAATATGGCCCCAATCTCTCCCGATGCCCGATATGTTGCATACAATGATAACAATGATCAGTTATATTTGTTGGATTTACAAAGTAGCGAAAAGCGAAAGATCACCAATGGTGGTGGAGGATACTTCAATCCAATATGGTCGCCGAACGGAAAGAAATTATTATACTCCAGTTTAGGCGCAACATTGAAAGTATATGACTTAGCGAATGACTCAACATATAAAATAACCGAAGAAGCATATTCACCGGCGTGGTCGAATGATTCCCGGTGGATCATTTTCTATAAAAAAGAAATAAAGAATTTAGAACTGCTCAACAGTGATCTTTATCTATCATCGTTTGATGGGACAAAACAAACACGACTAACATTTACAAAAGATCAGTTTGAGTGTGATCCTTCTTTCGGATTAACTGACGATGAAGTAATTTATTCTAAGTTTGAAAAGGGAACAATTGTTAAGGCGGTTCTTTCTCTTCAAGATCATTCGTTAAAAGTTAAATCAGAATTGAACTTGAAAGTTAAACCGATCGAAATCCCATCGCCTAATCTTTACAAAAAGACGCTGGATGTTGACACCCTTGATATTCCCTACATCAATCAGGTTTTCGATACTCCTGATTATTACAACGGAAGCGCCGCGTGCGGACCAACATCAGCAATGATGATCGTAGCATTTTATAAAATATTACCGGTGTGGAATATTACTTGTTCCTGGCCCTCAAGTCACAATAGTCCTTACGGAAAATATATTTGCGAACCTTACCGCTTTAGACTAACGAATTATGTACTAACAGCGAACGATCCGAATGATAGACCTTCGCAAGGAGCTTACGGATATATGTGGTCGGGTACAAGTCCCTATTCAAGCATGGCAAGTTTTTATATTAAACATGGAATCGCAGCAACACGAGCAGATGAACCTTCATATCAAACGGCATTGGATGAGGTGAATACCGGAAGACCATACACAATCTGCAACGGATTAACAACTGCCGGGCATATAATTGTTGCGCACGGAACAGCCACGCAATCGCACACGCTTATCTTTAATGATCCCTACGGCGATAAAAACATTCCCGGTTACCCGAATTACTTTGGGAAGAACGCTAAGTATGATTGGCCCGGATACAATAACGGTTACAAGAATTTGAATACGGTCTATTGGAGTGTTTCTACAAATTATACAAAACCGGAAACATCGGACACGCTGATTGATGATCTCGATTTTGCGAACGGCTTTTACATGAACAACAAAGCGCCGGTTACGATGAACTCATGGAAGGATATGAACCAGGGGTATAACGGACATTTCTGGTATTCACTTACTACTTTAAAGCCGATGGATAGTTGTTACGCTACATGGACGCCGAATATTCCACAAACCGGATATTATGAAGTGTCCATATACATTGCTTACAGTCAGGCGGAAGCAGCTAAGTACAAAATTTATTCTCTTAAGGGATTGGATACCCTTGTAATTAACCAGAAGGAAATTAAAGATGCATGGGTCTCGCTCGGCAAATATCAATTTGAAAAAGGGAACAGCGGGTATGTACATCTTGGCGATGCAAGCAGTATTGCAGGAGAGGCGATTGTATTCGATGCGGTGAAATGGAGTTATGTTGATTCAATTGAAACTGCAATTGATGAGCAGGATATTTCTAATCCGAAAGAGTTTAGACTTGAGCAGAATTATCCGAATCCGTTTAATCCGGTAACAGTAATCAGTTGGCAGTTGGCAGCAGGGAGTAACGTAACATTAAAAATATATGATGTATTGGGAAATGAAGTTGCTGCACTTGTGAATGAGTTTCAGAAGGCGGGAGAACATTCCATCACCTTTAGTGCTTCGCAGTTAGCGTCCGGTATTTATATCTACCGGATAAACGCGGGTGGTTTTTCTGCATCGCGAAAGCTGATACTATTAAGGTAGAAAACTGAAAGTAACCTTCAAGGTTATAGTATTTGGGAATGTAAGCAACCTTGAAGGTTTAAGTGAAATATTTTATAGGTCGATATTCTGAACCAACATCAATTATACTTTGGTCGAAAGGGAGTTTCGACGTATAATAACCGTCTAATAAATTTTTGTTGTTAGCGCAAAATAATTCTTGCGTAGTGTATAATTCATGTTTAATTTTACAACGGTTACGGTTGAATATATTAGCCGTAACAAATTGTTCTTTGAATAGTTGAATCTTTCCCGGTTGTTTTATTTAGATAATTGAAATTGTTGTGTTTTTTCGTTGTATACCTTTTGGCAGAATCTTTAGGTGTGGAAAAAGCCTGATGGGGCATTCTATTCTCTTACAACATTGGAGGCGCTAAGCTTATCTTTTGTTATATCGTTTTGCTTAAAGGGAAGATTTCTTCTATGATGGTTGATGGAGTATGTTTGATGGATTATGGTTGATGGATTATGGTTGATGGTTGATGGTTGAGGTAATACTATTATTCGTTCAGCATACAAAATACATTTACCGGTTTAATTGTGTGTTTGATTGACCAAATGGTTTAATCAGATGCTTCAATTTTGTTCACTTCTTAAAGTCACATTTCTATAAAAATATTCCCGTTATTAATTGCAGATAAATTGGTCGCTTGTCATCAGTCAGGTGTCAATGATCAATATAAGTCACCGACTGTTATTGTAAAGTAAGTTAGGCAGAAGGATTTCTCATTTTTATCGAATGACTTTCTGTGCAAATAAAAGTACTCCGTAGATGCGGCAAAAGACTTTCCGTACTGAAAAATGTATTGCTCAGACAAACCGATGGACTTTCTGTAAGGAGTAAAGTACTCCGAAGTAACAGTAAAGGACTTTCTGTACACAGAAAAGTGCTGCTCAGGTGCAAAAATGGGTTTTCCGGGTTCGGGAAAGTGGATTTAAGTAACGAAAATAGCTATTCTTTGAGCAGTAATGTGCGAAAAGGATCAAATAACGAACTATTTTCTGTTTGGGACTACAACTTTTGGGGTTGGGATTATGAATTAGGTTCAGCCAAAGGTTGACTGGTATGATTAAGATTAGGATTGAAATAAGATGGGAGAATTGGATCAATTTATTATAGCTAAGTAGATTGCATTATCAACAAATAGCGAGGTGATACTATGTCCGATGATCAAAATGGTGTTCATGTTTCAAGAACGGTGTTATTCAAAGTGGCTGATAAAACACATGAAACAACGAAGGGGCTTGAGAAATTAGCGCTTTCGGGGTTAACTACGGATTACTACGCCGCTTTTGCAGCTAATATTCTGCTTGCGAAAAACTTTAAGACTTCTGATGAGGTTAAAAAAGCAAACGCAAAGAAACTTTCCGAAGTGAAGAAAAAGTGTGAGGAATGTTTCAATTGGGTTAAGAAACTTCAATTCTACATAAAGAGAGCTTTTAATGAAGGCTCACCCCAATGGAACGAATTACCCGAAAAAATTTCCGAAGCTAAAAAAGATGAAGCGGAGATGTCAAACCTTCTTCCCGCAACTTTTACTCTTACCGATAAATACGCCGTAGAGTTAAAAGCTAAAGGAATGCCGACGGATTATAAACTTACCGGTGAAACGCTTAAAGGTGAACTTGAAACCATTACAAAAGAGCATGGTAAGATGGTTGAGCAGAGCAAAACCTACACGGTACAGCGGAAACTAGCGCATAGAAAAGTCTATGATACCGTTAACGAAATAAATGAACTCGGCAGGCAGGAATACCAGGACGACCCGGTAACGCTGAAGCTGTTCAAGTCCCAATGGCCGCAAGCCAAAGATAAGGAAAACGGAACGGATAGTCCGCCGGTTGTGCAGTAAAAAGTAGAAAATTCAAAGGACGTCAATGGTCAAGAGTCATTTGTCATTGATGATTAGTCATTGGTCTTAAACTGATTACTGATAACTGAATACTAAAAGGGGTGATGGACTGGATGAGGGCGGTTCATCATCCTGATTTATTTGGAAGCATAAACATGGAATACATGGAAGTAACTGCACATAGATTATATTCTTTAATTAACTAAAGGATGCATAAAAAGTAATGGATGTTTTTTAGAAATAAATAAAGGTAAAAAAATGAATTTTCTTCATTATGATTTGAATTTATCAACTAATGATATTGTTGAGGTTACTCTAGATAAACAAGCAAATGTACGTTTGTTAGATGATAGTAATTTTTCCAAATATAAATCGGGAAGTCAACATACTTATTACGGTGGTCTTTCTAAAACAAGTCCCGTCAGAATTTCAGCTCCACATTCTGGTCATTGGCATTTAGTCGTTGATTTAGGTGGATATCCTGGAACTGTGAGAGCTTCAGTCAGAACTCTCGGAGGTGGCAAATGAGTGAAAATCAATACTCTACAAATGAATCCCAATTTCTTCCTGAAATTAGAAAAGGTAGAGTAAAAACTCTTACTATTCACGAAGTATCAGAGACAGAACTAAATGTTCTAGCTCAAGGTTCTCCCAACTCAATTCATCTTAATTTTTCTATTGGTTTGTTCACATTAGCGTCATCTTTTTTAATTTCATTATTAACTACTAATATTGAATCTGATCGAGTATTCATGATATTCGTAACTGTTGTTACAATAGGATTTATTTCATCAATCATTTTATTTTTTCTGTGGATAAAAGATTATAAATCAATTAAAAAAGTTGTTGAAGAAATAAGAAAAAGATTACCCCCCGAGGGAGAATCAAAAAGTATAAGCGGAAAAACATAACCAACAAATCAGACTGATACTGTTTAGCTTTCGGTATTTGTGATTTTCTTAGTTCTTATTTTTAATGGTAATTAACAAACCGCAGGAGCGGGAGAAATAATATTTGTAAATATTGGATAGATTATGAATAAAACAAAAATATTCGTGAGTTCTACATGTTTTGATTTGGAACAAATTAGGGAGGATCTACGTAAGAATATTTTAGAGATGGGACATGAGCCAATCTTAAGCGAGTTACCTACTTTCTCAGTGCTTCCAGATTTAGACACATTATCTAACTGTAAAAGAAATGTCAAAGAGAACAGTGATATTTTTATTTTAATAATTGGCGGAAAACGGGGATCAATTGATCCAGCTTCAAAGAAAAGTATTGTCAATATAGAATACGATATTGCTATACAAAACCATAAAGATGTATTTGTTTTCGTTGACGAACGTATATACAATTTATTAAAGGTATGGCGTACAAACAAAGATGCTGATTTTTCATCAGTAGTTGAAGATTCATATGTGTTTGAATTTATTGAGTCAATAAAAAACAATAAAAGATGGATATTTACTTTCAAGAAAGCTGATAATATTGTAGATGTGATCAAACTTCAGTTATCAAATTTTTTAAAATATTTGGTTGATAGAAAAAATTCAGGAAAACTTGATCCACTGAAGGAATTTATGCATGAATCAGAAGAGGCGAAATTAATTGCACTCGAAAAGCCACGCTTTTGGGAGTATACTCTCACTTCAGAGTTACTAAAAACAAAATTCAAAAATGTAGATAAAAAATTCAGAGAACTTGAGAGTGGGCTATGTTTTACTAAATCCAACAGATTAGATTCTTTGAAGTATTTTCATCAGATAAGTCCAAAGATTAGTGATTTAGTAAAAATTGCCCGCGTGATGGCGAAAATTATTAATGAGGAAATTCCCAACTCTTGGGGACTCCCTGGTGTTGCTGGAAATCCTTATGAAATTAAAGAAGCGGTAGATAAATTGTACAATGTTTGTTTAACCGCCTTTGATTGGGAAGTAGAAATGAGTTCGCTTGATCCACCAGATGGTTTTCAATATCTTAGTAGTTTAATGAAGGGGTGTGGTAAAACAATGTATGAATCAGTTAGAGAAATTCCAATAAAATTGGAAGAACCATTCTTAAAGGAGAATCCTGAACCAGGCAGCTATGAAATTCACATTGAATTTAAAAGTCCACCCAATCTAGAAGAAATTGGTCAAGAAATGAATCGGTTATCAAGAAACACTGAGTTATTCATGTAGATATTTGTATATCTCCGTTCTGCCAACGAGATAGTAATAACCAATTTGGTACTTTGTTATGTTTTAATTTCATATTTTTTATGGTAATAAACAAACCATCTTGCAGAAGTAAAACGTAAATGGAAGAAATTAAATAATTTATAAGGCAGTGTTGGGTTTTAACAAAACACGGCGTTAGGTAAAGTAAAGCTCCAAACCTTCGAGGTCTGCGTTCAAAATGGATTAGACCTCGAAGGTTACGGCAGGCAGTAATTATAAATCCTCTACGAGGATTAAGAGTTTTTGGGAAGACCTTTTACAATAATATGACCTCTACGAGGTCAGAAAGAAAAACATCGTAGATGTTTAATAATTGTAAAAAAATGTTCTCCTAAAAGAATGATCCTCATAGAGCCTGCCCGGCTCAGACGGGGATCAATAAAAAGCAGAATGAGATTGAACGAACAAATAAATAATAAGGCGGTGTTAGGTTTTAATAAAACACGGTGTTAGATTTAGTAATAGCACAAAACCTTCGAGGTCTGCGACCAAAATGGATTAGACCTCGAAGGTTATTTAAAACAGTAAATAAAGGATGGTGATAAAATGAAAACAAAATTATTATTAATTGTGTTTTTTGCAGTTCTTGGTTCAACATTACTTTGGGCTCAAAATTACTTTCCATTGGCTGTTGGCAATAAATGGCAATTTAAGGTTACCGACTGGGATCCTTCGGTTCCTTATACAAAAATTGACACAACCATTGTTGAAGTAATAAAAGATACTTTAGCGCCAAACAATGTTTCATATTTTTTACTTAACAGCTATTTCCCCTTAGGTGATCTGGTTAGAAGTGATTCTCTTGGAATTTATTATTATGATGCTTTGGATTCAACAGATTGTTTGGTATATAATTACAGTGCGGAGTTATATGAAGGATATAAAACCGGTTTTCAATCCGGAGGTGATTCTGCAATAGTGACACTGGATCAAATAGACTCATCGAACGTATTTATGGGAAAAATTAAAACTCTTTCATTTTCTTATAATTGGATGATTGGACATAGCATTACTTTTGGAGAAAACACCGGACCAATAATTTATCACACAGGAGGAGATGGTGTATCTTCTCGAACCGATTATGAACTAATAGGGTATAAAATTGATGGTCAAATTGTTGGAAGTTTAACCGGTGTGAAAAACGAAAGTACTACTTTGGATAATTATTGGCTCGATCAAAACTATCCCAATCCGTTTAATCCGACTACAACTATTTCTTTTTCTCTTCCGGAAGGACAAAATGTTGAGCTTACTCTCTATAATATTCTTGGCAGAAAAATGGTAATGTTATTAAATGAGTATAAGCAAGCAGGTAAGCATAAGCTGGAATTTATTAGTTCTGGTCTACCAAGCGGAGTTTATTTTTACCAATTAAAAGCCGGACAATTTATTCAAACAAAAAGATTGGTAATCCTAAAATAAAGAAATACTGATCCTCGTAGAGCCAGCCCGCTAAGACGGGGATCAATAAAAAACAGAATGAGATTGAAGGGAAAAATAATTAAGAAGGTTGTGTAGAGTTTTAACCACTTGTCCTGCAAGGCGGGAAACACGGCGTTAGGTAAAGCAATAGCTCCAAACCTTCGAGGTCTGCGCTCAAAATGGATTAGACCTCGAAGGTTAGGGCAGGAAGAAATTAAATAATATGTTGGCTGTAACCAACATCTTGTTCAAACTCAAAAGGAAACAACAATGAAGATTGGATCGATAAAAAAAGAAAGAGGATGGAGCAATTATTTACCGGTCATATTCCTACCGGTTTTCTTGTGTTTTATCGGTTGCACTACAGATGATCTTTATGATACGACCAATAAGAATTATTTTGCTCAGGCAGATGCTTCCGTTTATTTAACTTCATTTCCTTCACCTATCTACCTGGAAGAAGGGAAAAGTATTTATATTGAAAATGGACAATCAACATTCAGATTTATTGATATAAGGGAAGACAATGAATCCAATGCGGCTGTAAGGATTGAGATAATCTACAATTACGGAACAGACAGAATTATTGAACTTAATACAAACGTAAGCCCGCAATTCTATGAATTGGAAAATGATTATCCGTATAATATTCATTTGAAAGAATTGAATTATGTGAACGGAACTTACCAGATAATGTTTGAATACAATCACCATGCGCATTGGTTACAATAACAACGTAAAGAAAGGGAGTCATTATGCAGCACAAATTAAATGGAATCTTAGTTATTCTTTTGTTTTGTTTTTCCTTTACTGCTTCTGCACAGGTCATTGAAAAACAGAAGGGGAAAATTGAGATAGTCGGGATTCACAGCCAGGAGGGGAAAGAGATTCTAAAAAAGATCCTTGTTGATATAAATGGAAAAGACTTTCACATCTGCGCAGCAGATTTTAAAAGTGTATATCATATTCCCGAAGCCTCAGTTAATTCGTACGTAACACCTCCGAACTACGATAATATGTACACCTTTATAAAATTTGTTGATCCAGTGTATAAAAACAGAATCCACTTCATTAAAAATTTTGCGGACACGTTGGCAGACGAAAAGGATTGGGAGAAAATAAAACTTCTCTTCTCTGATTATAGCTTTTCGATTGGCTCCATTCTGCAAGTGCTTGGGGGCGTAAACGCCAATAATTTTGATTCCATCGCGAAGAATCGCTCTTATTACATGGACACATCGGCATTAAGAACTATTTATGAAACCGTTGCCTTGTACAATAAGGAGTCCGACAAAGCAAAAGCAATATGGACGCTTGAAAATGACGGAAACTTAACAAACAGAAAGAACGCGGTACTTCTTCTTAAAAACTTTATGGAAGATGATTCAGCGATTCTTCAGATCATTAGAGCGATCAGACATGAAGCTGGAGTAAGTAGTATTGCTACAGATTTAATTAGTTCGTATTCACTGGTAAATAAAGAACAAAGAGATTGGTCCTTTGCCGCAGAAGAATTACGCTGCATTATAGACGGGACAAACTTATTTGCATTTAATCAAGTTCTGGAAATGTTGACAAGAACGAAGGTTACTACAAGTGTTGCTCCAAAACTGTTAAAAGGGGGAGGCGATTTAATCTTAGATAATCTAAAAGCAGAACATGAGCGGGAGAAAACCATTGCCCATAATTTCCTTGTGCAAATATCGGGAAAAGATTTTGGCTACGATGCCTACAAGTGGCAGGAGTGGATAAACTTGTTGTAAGACAAAACAAGAAAGGTTAAAAACATTGAATGAGAAGAACATCCCATTTCAAATAATTGATTGGAATAACGTTGAAACAACTGAACACAAAGGAGAGCAAGGTTCGGCGTTTTGGAACACTGTCCAGTTTCCCGGTTTAAGAATTAGAATTGTTACTTACTCCGCCGGCTATTTAGCTGATCATTGGTGTAAGAAAGGGCATATTGTTCATTGTCTTGAAGGAGAACTTATCACCGAACAGGAAAACGGTGAAAGGTATCTCTTAAAAAAGGGAATGACGTATGTTGTATCGGATAACTTGAGTTCGCATCGGTCTCTTGCAGAAGGGAGAGTAAAGCTCTTGATAGTGGACGGAGATTCCTTGAAGTTAAAATGAAATGGAGTAAATGAGTCAAGGTGTTTTCATCGATCCAAACCGTCGAGGTCTGCGCCCAAAATGGATTAGAGCGAGATGGTTACAGCAGGAAGAAATTATAAATCCTCTACGAGGATTAAAGATGAGTGAGGATGAGTGTTACAATAATATGACCTCTACGAGGTCAGAAAGCAAAACATCGTAGATGTTTAATTTTTGTAATAAAATATTCTCGTAAAAGAATGATCCTCGTAGAGGATCAATAAAAAGCAGAATGAGATTGAAAGAAAAAATAATTAATACGGCAGTGTCGGGTTTTAATAATACACGGCGTTAGGTAAAGTAAAGCACCAAACCTTCGAGGTCTGCGCCCAAAATGGATAAGACTGAGAAGGTTACGGCAGGCAGTTATTATAAATCCTCTACGAGGATTAAAGATGAGTGAGGATGAGTGTTACAATAATATGACCTCTACGAGGTCAAAAAGAAAAACATCGTAGATGTTTAATAATTGTAAAAAAATGTTCTCCTAAAAGAATGATCCTCGTAGAGCCTGCCCGGCTCAGACGGGGATCAATAAAAAGCAGAATGAGATTGAACGAACAAATAATTAATAAGGCAGTGTTGGGTTTTAATAATACATGGTGTTAGGTAAAGTAATAGCTCCAAACCGTCGAGGTCTGCGACCAAAATGGATTAGAGCGAGATGGTTACAGCAGGAAGAAATTATAAATCCTCTACGAGGATTAAGATCTTTTGGGAGAGGCCTTTTACAATAATATGACCTCTACGAGGTCAGAAGGAAAAACATCGTAGATGTTTAATAATTGTAATAAAATGTTCTCGCTAATGAATGATCCTCGTAGAGGATCAATAAAAAGCAGAATGAGATTGAAAGAAAAAATAATTAATACGGCAGTGTCGGGTTTTAATAATACACGGCGTTAGGTAAAATAAAGCACCAAACCTTCGAGGTCTGCGCCCAAAATGGATAAGACTGAGAAGGTTACGGCAGGCAGTAATTATAAATCCTCTACGAGGATTAAAATCTTTTGGGGAGACCTTTTACAATAATATGACCTCTACGAGGTCAGAAAGAAAAACATCGTAGATGTTTAATAATTGTAAAAAAATGTTCTCCTAAAAGAATGATCCTCGTAGAGCCTGCCCGGCTCAGACGGGGATCAATAAAAAGCAGAATGAGATTGAACGAACAAATAATTAATAAGGCAGTGTTGGGTTTTAATAATACATGGTGTTAGGTAAAGTAATAGCTCCAAACCGTCGAGGTCTGCGACCAAAATGGATTAGAGCGAGATGGTTACAGCAGGAAGAAATTATAAATCCTCTACGAGGATTAAAGATGAGTGAGGATGAGTGTTACAATAATATGACCTCTACGAGGTCAGAAAGAAAAACATCGTAGATGTTTAATTTTTGTAATAAAATATTCTCGTAAAAGAATGATCCTCGTAGAGGATCAATAAAAAGCAGAATGAGATTGAAAGAAAAAATAATCACTAAAGTAGTGTTGGGTTTAATAACATGGAATGGTTATCAAGTAAATAATTTTAAATGTTGTATAATTAAAAGGATTCAAAATGAAATACTTAATATTAATTGTCTTAGTCTTGTTTGTAGGCTGCAAAAATTCAGATGAAGACCGCAATGGTCATGTGACTAAATACTCGATGCTTGGTCCTCCACCGCAAGCGTACCATGTTTCTATTCAAGGACCTTCCTTGATTAAGAAGATCATCATAAAAAATGCAACACTTAGAATTATAGTTGATAACTACGAGGAGTCTTTCAAAAAAGTTAAAAAAATTGTAGAGGAGACGAAGGGATATATCTATAAATCAAATGTTTATTCAAATCATCAAAATGCTAAAAGCGGTACAATTGAAATAAAAGTTCCGGCAGAAAATTTAGAGGCATTTATTGAGAAAGTAAAGGCGATTTCGATTATGGTGAAAAGCGAGGGGATAACAAGTGCTGATCATACGGAAGAGTATATTGATATTAGTACCCGTTTGATAAATAAAAGAGCTCTGGAGAACAGATATAGAGAAATTCTTAAATCGGCAAACACTACTAAAGACATCTTAGATGTAGAATCACAACTATCAATTATTCGGACTGACATAGAGAGTATTGAAAAACGTGTGAAATATTTAGAAGAATCGTCAGCGATGTCCGAAGTATCATTAGAAATAGATGAACCGCAAATTGATAACAGAATTGGGGAAAGTATTTCAGACAAAATCGGCAATGGATTTATCTTCGGTTACAGAGGATTTTTTACTGTTCTAGGAGAAACGATAACCTTTTTAATATCAGCGATACCGCTTATTACCATCGTGTATCTGCTATTTATTATTATAAAAATATTTCGGAAGAAAAGAAAAACGAAAGTAAATATAAATTAAACTCTTTAATCCACCGGATGAGAGTAAAATGTAAATGGAAGAAATTAAATAAGTCACGAACGCAAAAGATACCGTTGATGTCTTAATCAAAATCTTAATCTTTTTCTTACTCATATTCCTTATTGTGTATTTAATGCAGATTAAGATTAAGAACATGATTAAGATTAAGAATAATGTTCATTTCTTGTTAAGGTGAGTAATTAATAAGTCAGTGTCGGGTTTTAACAACTTGTTAAGCAGAGCCTGATAACACGCAGTTCTATAGTAAATAAATCGAAAGGAGTTCTTAATGGTACGTGCATTGTTTTTCATTCTGGTTTTTTGTTCCTCTTTTTTATCACTCGCTCAAGAAAATAGTAATTATCGTACTAACGCATTGAGTTTTAGTTTTAACGGTCTTAATCTTGGGAGTTACAACGGTGGTGTGGGAGGGAGGCGCTGGATATCTAAATCAACTGTTATCAATGCAAGCATCGGCGGCTCAATCTATGAGAGAAAGTACGATGAAACGGCAACTCTTGATAAAGGATTAGAAAAAACTAAATCCCTTTACCTTGGTATAGGATTGGAGAATCATTTTGAAAGTTCCAGTGATTTTTCACCATTTGTATCGTATCGATTAGAGTATGGATTTCACGATCAATATTATAGGTCTACATTTGGTTCAAATGAACAGAGAGATGGGACATCTTCAATTAATATTAACTTCGGCTTAGGAGTTGAGTATTGGATGCTAAGCAGAGTCTCACTTTCCGGGCAGCATTTATTTAATGCGAGATATGAATTTGGTGAACGCAGTACCGGCGGAACACCGAATGATGTTCAAAAAATAAAAGGATTTCAAACCGGGTTGGGAACAACCTCAATAATTTTATCAATATATTTTTAAAACCGGAAAAGACTCAGCTGAAACCGATGAATCGGTTTTAGGAAAAAGAAGCGACGTTAATACCCACGACTGAAGTCGTGGGTTAAGAAATGGAAATAGAAAACTAAGGGCGAATGGGAGGAACAAACCCAAGGATTTATCCGAGAATTGGGTTAGATTAACTATAGTTACAAAAACATAGGATCACACTCTAACGGTGTCTTTAAAAGAAATCTATTTGAAAGGTGGATTATGAAATACTTGTTGTTGGTTTTTAGTTTATTTGCACTAATGATTATTGGATGCAATAAAAAGGAAAGTAATCCGGTAAACACAACTGTAGATGACCGGGTTTCATTTGAGATAAATTATTTACAGTATGATGACAATAATTATTTTATTGATGAGGATTACGCCGATACTTCGCAAGAATTTAATATGTTCAATCTTTACTATGGAAGTTCCATTCCGATTATTAATCCAAAATACTTTGTAAAAAACATTGAAGTTTATATTTCTGTAAATCAGATTTCACAAGCATATATTTCCATACCGGCTATCGCATACATGAATTTATCATCTCGATCAGGCAGCAGTATGTACTCTGATTCGATAAGGAATTATAACTTAATGATGCCCGGAGAAGTTGCAATTGGTCGTTTTAGAGTGTTATCTGAGGGAGTTGACTATTATTTTAATAAATATACCGGAACTCTCACATTTCTGTTTCCAATAAATGACAACGATATAATTGCCGCTGCATATGTAGTCGACGATGGTTCATTCTCGAACGATGATGATTTACACTATGGAGAGTTTATTACTGAGTTGGTAAATAATTCAAAAACAAAAGGTGTACTTAAACTGATAAAACCACAAAATCTTATTCCACAATATGCAGATGCATGGAAATTGAAAATGAAAAACATTTATCAGATACCTTCATTCTTCGGGAGGGTGAGTGATCTTGATCTGGACATTTTTTTAAAGAAGCCCGATGGTTCTGAAACAAATATATTTCATAATTTATTGCTGCTGATTGAGTTCGGATTTGATAAAGAAAGTGAAGAAGGTAGGCCACTGCCCGATGGTATTTTTGATAGAAAAGCCGGAATTACTTTTAATCCTGAAACGGGAGAAATAATCTTTCCGTTGTTGGAACCATTCGGGCATAATATCCCTTCTGAATTAATAGACTTTAAATATCAAGCCATCTATGATACTCTGAAGACTCAACTGTCGTTACCCGGAAATAGTTTTGTAATTAGAGGGAAGTATAAACCTTTATGATTCTCTTGAAAATAAACGGTATGAAAGCATCGTTTAATCAGATGATATGTGAAAATACAACTCAGCATTGGAATAAAAGTACCATAATATTTTATTAACACCTCGATTAATCGAGGTGTTAATGAGAATATTCGATACCAGGGTTAGCCGTTTACTTGTGCGCCTACGGAACGGTTTGTAACACGGAATAATATTCTGTGTTACGGATTTAGTATGGATTAAAGAGATATACGATGGAATAAAGAGCATGCGTCTCTTATATCGTTGTTTATCAAATCGGGTTTCTCTAAATTAGCAGTAGAGATTTACCAATGCAGGTCTATTATGAATGCAAATGAATACAAAACGGTAGTTAAAGCAGAAGAATTAGCGAAAATCATGTCACTTCCCACCTATTTCAAGGAAAGTGAATTGGAAATAACTATTAAACGAAAAAGAAAAAGAGTATTCTCATCAATTAACAAAATAAAAATTGATACGACAAATTTCCGTTTTGACAGAGATGAAGCGAATGAACGGTAGGTACTTTTTAGACACAAATATCCTTATATATCTCTATTCAACAGAAGTGGAATAACAGCATCAGGTTTTAGAACTTCTTGAAAGTAATGATGAATTTATTATCAGTATGCAGGTGATGAGTGAATTCTGCAATGTTTTAAGAAAGAAATTTAAGTTTACTCCCAAACAATTGAACCTCATTCTGCAAGATTTTGAAAATAATTTTCAACTTTCTCGAACTGCCACGGAACAAATAAAAACTGCTTTAATTATTAGTGACCAATACAAATATTCCTTCTATGACTCTCTGGTAATAGCCGGTGCGATATTATCTGATTGTGCTATTTTATTCAGTGAAGATTTACAAAACAATCAAACGATTCTTAATAAACTAAAAATAGTCAACCCATTTAAACTAAGTTAAGTATGATTCTACATTTGTAACGCAGAATATTATTCTGAGTTACGAATTTAGGTTGTCGAAACGGAGTTTCGACCTACGGAGCGGGGAAAAGAGAGATAAATTTATTTTGAATCTATGGGGAGAAATATTACTTTCTCTATCATAATTTGAAATAAAAAACGGCAAAAAGATGTTTTCAAAAATTGGTTTAGCTATTTCTTTTTCTCCTACCGGAAAAGCGCTAGTAAAAGAGTCACTAAGACTCCAACAATTATTCAATTCAAGGTTGGCGTTAATTCATATTGGTGAAAGAAATTCCGAAAGCGAAGAACTTTTATTTAAAACCATAGATGAAGCGGGAGCCGACAGGAATAATCTTGAAATAATATGGGGTGAAGGAGACCCGGCAACCGCGATCATCAATGCCGGAAAAGAAGCCGGAATTGATCTGCTTGTAGCAGGCGCTCTGGAAAAAGAAAAAATGCTGAAATTTTATTTCGGTTCGGTCGCAAGAAAAATAATGAGGGAATTTCCCGCTTCATCATTAATACTAAAATCACCATCACTTGAACCCATTCCCTTTAAGAAGTTTTTCATTACGGCAGATTATTCTTCACGTTGCGAAAAAACCATTTGCGCAGCGTTTCAATTCGCTTTAAAAGAAAACGCGGAAGAGTTCACCATCATCAGAGATTTTTATATGCCGGGCTTAACCGCTGCAATAGGGGAAAACAATACTTATGACGAATTATCATCGTTGATAGATCAAATGAAGTATGAAGAAGAAGAAAAGATGAAACTGTTCATCAATGAATTGAATTTGAAAGGATTAGAAATAAAAATTGTTTGCGTTTATGGAAAGGAAGGATGGGAAGACAGTAATTATGCCCGCACAAATTCAGCAGACATTTTTGCAGTAACGGGACCGGAACACAAGATGCGATTTCTTGATAGATTTTTTCAGCATGATATAGAATATTCATTTGAAAAACTTCCTTCAAATCTTTTGATAGTAAGGTAGTTAACCCGTGCAATTATCAAACGATCAAGTAATCATTTTTCTTATCAGTATAAGTGTCATGCTGTTTTCGGCTAAGATGCTCGGCGAGATATTTACCAAGTTCAAACAGCCGGCTATCATCGGGGAAATCCTTGCAGGAGTTATTCTAGGCCCAACCATTCTTGGAATGCTTTCTCCGGGAACTTTCGAATTCCTTTTTCCGAAGAACAGTGAGATCAATGTAGCCATGGATGGAATTACAAATATCGCGGTGGTACTGCTTCTCCTGGTTTCCGGGTTAGAAGTTGATCTATCTGTAGTATTCAGGCACCGCAAAAAAGCTCTCTCAATTAGTATAATAGGAATTATTATCCCTTTCCTATTGGGATTCGGGATCGCCTACCTGTTTCCGGGATTATTAGGTTTGATTGAATCTCAAGACAGATTAGTTTTTGCATTATTCATCGGAACGGCGATTGCTATTTCTTCTTTACCTGTGATAGCAAAAATATTGATGGACCTTAAAATATTTAAATCAGAGATTGGTTCGATAATTATTGCTTCTGCCATGCTAAACGATCTTATCGGGTGGATTATTTTTTCCGTGATTTTAGGAATGATCGGGGCAAATACAAATGGATTCTCATTTTCAGAAACGCTTATCTACACTCTCTCTTTTATTGCTTTCCTCCTCATTGCGGGCAGAAAAATAATTAATAAGTTGATCTCAATCATACAAGTGAAATTAACGTTCCCCGGAAGTGTAATAAATTTTATTCTTATTCTGGGATTTCTCGGCGCAGCGTTCACCGAGTATCTCGGTGTACATGCAATACTCGGCGCGTTTATGGTTGGAATCGCAATTGGAGATTCAATTCATTTAAAAGAACGGACACGTGAAATTCTCCACCAGTTCATAACAAATATTTTTGCGCCGCTCTTTTTTGTTTCAATCGGAATGAAAGCGAATTTTATAACCAATTTTAATGTGGGAATTGTAATTGTACTGCTTGCATTGGCATTCATTGGAAAAATTGCCGGCTGTAGTATCGGTGCGAGACTTGGCGGAATGAAGAAAAATGAATCGCTTGCCGTGGGAGCGGGAATGAGTTCGAGCGGCGCTATGGGTATTATTATAGGGCTGATAGCTCTGCAATTTGGGTTAATTAACGAGGAAGTATTTGTAGGTCTGGTAATCATGGCACTCTTCACCTCAATTTCAAGTGCGCCGTTAATGAGTTATTTCCTTAAAGAGAGAGATAAAACAAAGTTCAGAAATTTGCTGCAAGAGCGATTTGTATTTTTCACAAACGAAAGTGGAAAAGAAAAAATTATTTCCAGGTTGGTTGAAGTAGCTTCAAAAGAATTGAAACTTGAAAAGGAAGTGATCTTGCGAGAAGTTATGTCAAGAGAAAAAAATCTCCCTACCGGAATTGCGAACTATCTTGCATTACCGCATGCAAAGATCAAAATAAAAGATCCATTCATTGGAATAGCAATTAATAAGCGTGGAGTAAACTTTGATGCAGCTGACGGTTTACCATGTAAGATAATTATACTTCTGTTGACACCTGAAAACAACAATGAAATCCAGTTACAACTTCTCTCCGAAATAGCTGCTAAATTCAGAAGCAAAGAGCAAGTTGAGAAACTGCTTGCACTCTTAAACGCAAGAGAATTGTGTGCGGAACTTAAAAAACTTGAGTGATGAACGGAACTTATGAATTGATAAACGTGATTCAATTCAGTAAAGTGCATCAACTTGCAACAACTTCGACCCACTTATTGAGTATTCTTAAAATATCTTTATATTCAGCACCATAGTTGTACTTATTTTAATTGCCCTATCTCAGCTAAAAAATATGATTAAAATTGACAATAATAGAGTCTTATTTTTGTTGGGCAAAATAAAGGAAAGAGATGAAGAAGCATTCAAAGAGTTCTTCTACTTATTTCAACCTTCCATATTTTATTATCTTTTTAAATTTGTTTATAACCGCGCAACCGCCGAAGATTTAACGCAGGAAACATTTATTAAATTCTGGTTAAATGCTGATCGGCTTGATCTGACCCTATCCGGGAAAGCTTATCTTTATAAAATCGCCCATAATCTGGCGATCAATCACACCAAAAGAACGCCTAAAGAGATAACCCATGAAGCTGATGAATTTCACGCAGACCGGCGAAACGGTAAATCTGATGTTGATTACCTCTTTTTGCTTGATGACTATCAAAAAGCCGTCAGTTCGCTGCCGGAAAGATGTAGAGCCGTTTTTGTGCTTTGCAGGTTCGATGGATTTGAGTACGCGGAAATTGCTGAAATTTTGGGGATATCACTTCAAACTGTAATAAAGGATTGATTTACAAAACTACCGATGGCACCAAAACCTGGTTAGAGCAAAACTCAGGAGTGACAGCTGATTTAGTTAAAGTTTTTTTTCTAGATGCAAATACCGGTTGGACTGCAACATTAATCGGCACAGTCCTGAAAACAACTGACGGCGGGGAATCCTGGAATTCATATAATTATGGAGCAGCTTCACCAAACATTATTTTCAGCATTTGTGATTTAGTGAAGTTCATTGATCAAAATACCGGATTTATTATTGCCGGAAAGTTGAAGCAAATCTATTTACTTAAAACCGCTGATGGTGGCACAAGTTGGTCGGTAAAAGATTCGCTGATATCAACTACGGCAAGGCGGTGGTATGCAATTGATTTTAACGGGAGTAACGGAGTATTGGTCGGTGATAAAAAAGATGTTCAGAAGTACTCTACCGACGGCGGTGAAACCTGGAAATTCTCTACTACAATAAATGATAACTTTTTTGGAATGTTAAAATATGTAAAGTGGCTGAATTCTTCTGATGTTATCGCTATTGGAGAAGGAAATGAATTTAACGGTTTAATTTTACCGGCATACAAATCAAACGATGGCGGTAGTAACTGGGTTAAGAAGAGTCAATCATTTACTACTGTATATGATAGAGTAAAAGACGCTTACTTCAAAAATGATCTTGAAGGAATAGGTGTTGGAAGTGACGGATTTAGTAAAGCATTTCTCATTAAAACTACAGATGGCGGTGAGACGTGGACAAATGAAGTTTTGGATTACGCATTTGGATTACAAACTATCGTAGGTATTGATAATAGATTATTGATTCTCGGTACTTCAAGTCAAGTAATTTATTCGGATGATTTTGGGATTACCTGGAAATCTTCTTCAAAGAAAACACCATCTTCAATAGTAAATTTTAGTTTTGCAGGAGGAAAAGGTATTGCAGTTACTCGAAACGGTGATGTTTTTCTTAGTATTGATGGAACGGGGAGATCATGGAACTATTTATCAAGCGCCGGGAAAAATAATTCTGGAGCAATGATTTTTACTGCTAATAACAATGGTTTCATTCTCAAAGAAAATAGTCATATTGTTAAAACAACCGACCTTGGGACCACCTGGCAAACTGTACTGCCACCGGTCAAGCCAGGCTCGAGAAACCTCGTTGGAGGAATTGATTTTGGTGATGACAATACCGGTTATGCCTGGTGCAGTCTTAATGATTATGGTGAGTATCATGTTTATAAGACTACTGACGGCGGAGATAACTGGACTGAATCAAAATTATTTGCGGGTCCGGGATATATTTCAGGTAATCTCATTTCCTTTGATGAAAATAACGCTGTTATCCTCGGTCCTGATCTATGGACTGAAAGAACCATTGATGGCGGCGCAACATGGAATCCGGCAACGCTAAGCGATTTTCCTATTGAATTCTCCAAAAGAGATTTTGAAGACCTGGCAAAAATTGATGAAAATAGAGCGATGGCGATCGGAGAGGGATTTATCTGCACAACAACTGATAAAGGAGCAAGTTGGGCTTATCTAAATCATGGAATAAATGATATTGATTCAGGTTTTTACAAAATTGCTTTCTCAGGAGATTCTTTAGGTTATATTGCTTTGTATAGCGGAGTAATTCTTAAAACTACTGACTTCGGAAAATCATGGTTAAAAAACGATACATTTTTTGATCAGTTTTACTTTTTTGCCTCGGCAATCAATCCGGCAGGACAGGCATTTTTCGGGACTTCTGCCGGATACATTTTGGGAGAAGAACCTGTGGTTGGCATAAATGATAGGGGCATTACTTCTGATTTCACTATGCATCAAAATTATCCAAATCCATTTAATCCATCTACCATAATTCGGTATGAAATAAAAAATGCGGGGAATGTTCAACTTAAAGTGTTTGATGTGTTGGGAAGGGAAGTATCGGAATTAGTAAATGAATTTCAGACTGCCGGGAAATATAATGTTGAGTTTACCATGGATAAGACACTGCATAAGGCTTTGTCGAGCGGTGTTTATATCGTTCAGCTCCGTTCCGGTAATTTTGTTCAAATTAAAAAAGCTGCATTAATTAAGTAATTGTGTTTATTGGTCGCGTTAAAGGAGATAATATGTTTTTAAGAGTAAGATATCTATTCATTTTGTTAATTGTTTCTTTTCACTTTGGATTTGCACAAGTTCAAGAAATAAAACCGGGGAAGAAACATGCCACGGCTTTTGCCATAATAATTGATTTGAAAACCTATAATAATTGTAAAGATGCGGTGATCAATTATAAAAACTCAGTCGAAGATGATGGACTCTCAGCCTACATTCTTGTAAGCGATTGGAAAAATCCGGACGAAGTGAAGAAGGAAATAATTCGGCTTTTTAATCAAAAACCTCCGTTGGAAGGTGTCGTTTTTATAGGTGAAATTCCCATTCCGATGATCAGGAATGCACAACACATGACTTCGGCATTTAAGCTTGATGAGGAAAAATATCCATGGTTCCGTTCCTCTGTTCCGTCGGATAGATTTTATGATGACTTTGATCTGAAATTTCAATATTTAAAGCAAGACAGCATCCACAAACTTTCTCACTACTATGCTTTGTTGTCCGATTCTCCACAACGAATTGAACGAGATATTTATTCTGCAAGGATTAAACCTTCAGGCGCTGATATCAATAAATACGAAATAATAAATTCCTATTTGAACCGGGTGGCTAAAATTAAAAAAGAGAAAAATTATGTTGATAACGCTTTAGTTTTTCTTGGACACGGATACATTTCAAATTCATTAACAGCCTGGTCGGATGAAAAGCTTTCACTACAAGAACAGTTTCCCGAATTATTTGTTCCCGGCGGAAGGATCAAGAATCTTTTTCATGAGATGGATAGGGAGATGAAAGAAATCTTGAAAAGGGAGCTACAACAAGAAGGATTGGATATCGCTTTATTTCACGCACATGGTGATACTGATATGCAATTATTGCTGAGCTATCCCATTGCACAAAATGTTGATGAGAATCTTGAAGCGGTTAAACTTTATTTAAGAAGCAAGATAAGATCAGCAGAAAGACGGAAGCAGCCGGTTGACAAAGCTAAAGAATATTTTATGAAAGAATTTACTATCCCGGAATATTTTTTTGATGGCACTTTCAGTGATTCTTCTATCGCAGCTGATTCTCTTCTCGGTTATAAGCTTGATATGTATTTAGATGATATTCGTAATATAAAACCTCAACCAAAGTTTATACTGTTCGACGAGTGTTTTAATGGTTCATTTCATTTAGATGAATATATTGCCGGCGAATATGTCTTCGGTAAAGGGAATGTCGTTGCAGGTGAAGGTAATTCTGTTAATTGCCTTCAGGATAAATGGGCGGACGAATTTTTAGGCTGGCTAAATAAAGGAGTAAGAGTCGGTTTGCGGCATCGTGAGATCAATCTTTTAGAATCGCATTTAATAGGTGATCCGACATTCCGATTTAGTTCAGACTCAAAATATGATTTAAACAAAATGTTAGTTTTGGGAAGAAAAACTATTTCTGATTGGCGTAAACTCTTAAAAAATGAAGACGATATTTTAAGGGGAACAGCCGTACGTATCTTATTTTATAATTTGAAAAGTAAATTTGAAAACGAACTCGTGGATATTTATCAGAGAGATAAATCTTTTAATGTTAGGCTGCATGCATTGAAGAGCTTAGCTGAAATTAATGGCGAAGGATTTAGGAATGTTCTGCTTAAATCTATAAATGACCCTTCTGAATACATCCGAAGAAAATCCGCTGAGTGGATGGGGGAGGTGGGTGATGTTAAGTATTTACCTGTCTTAACAAAGCATGTTTTCACCGATGAATCCGATAGAGTTGTATTCAATGGAAAAAGCGCATTTGGCTTTATTAGTATTAATGGTTCTCTGAATGAAGTTAAAAAATATTTTGCAGAACTTCCATCATCAGACTACAAAAATCAACTTGAAAAACTTTATATCCCTTCGCTCGAAAGAAATAAAACATGGGTTTTTGACGAGATCATTCCAAATATTAAAAACGATACCTTACAACTGAAAAAAAGAATTTCGGAAGCCAAAACATTTCGAAATTATAAATTTAGGGACGCAATACCGGAATTGGTTGGAATCATGCTTGATAATAATCAACCTGATTCATTAAGAAATTCTATTGTTGAAGCATTGGGTTGGTTTTCATTTTCAATCGAAAAGAAGACGATATTAGGCGCAATTGAAAAGGTCATTGTTGATAAATTTTCTTCAGGCTATCTAAAAAATGAAGCAGTAAAAACTAAATACCGGTTGATTCAGGGCGCCAATGAAGTGATGCTTCCGTAAGATTCAAAAGAGGAGGCGTGAGATGCATACGTTTTTATCAAGGGACCTCATCCTGAAGCGGCTGCATGCAAATTATCGTGTGAAATTTATTTCGGTTAACAATATTATGGGATTTTTTTTGTTAAGAGTTGAGACGAATCTCGCCATACAATGAACTTTTTAGAATAATTACTGATTTTTGAAAAAGATTAGAAAAGTTTTGCGTGTGGCAGCGAAATCAAATTATAAATATTGGAATCCTTCTTCTGAATAGGGAGAAGGATTCATCAGTTTAGAGAGGTTTTATTTTACTCAGTTTTTCCGCGGCAGCTTTAAGCACTTCTTCCGATTTCGCAAAACATATCCTGATGTATTTACTTTCCGTACCGTTTGAGTAAAATGGCGAAAGGGGAATAACCGCAACACCGATTTCTCTTGTTAGCCATTTAGCAAATTCCATATCGGATAAATTTGATAATTTCGAATATTCGAGTAATTGAAAATATGTCCCTTTTGAAGGTGTCAACGTGAATTTGGAATCCTTCATAAGTCCTATAAAATAATCCCTCTTTTGCTGATAGAATTTAGGAAGCGACAAATAATGTTCTTCGTCTTTCATCATTTCAGCATAAGCAAGTTGAATTGGAGTATTAACACAGAAGACATTAAACTGGTGAACCTTTCTGAATTCGTTCGTTAGAAGGGCGGGAGCGAGCACGTAGCCCATTTTCCAGCCGGTGGTGTGGTAAGTCTTTCCGAATGAAAAAACAATGAGCGAGCGCGATGCTAACTCTTCATATTTTGCAAATGAAAGATGTTCTTCGTCGTCAAAAATTATGTGCTCGTAAACTTCATCGCTCAATAAAATCAAATCAAAGTCGTTTACAATCTTTATTAGTTCTTCGATATCATTTTGCTGAAGGACAGTTCCGCTTGGATTATGGGGTGTATTTAGAATAATCATTTTTGTTTTGCTGGTTAAGACGGATCTGACATTCTCCCAATCAATTGTGAATTTTTTTTCATCCAATTTTATCGGGATTGGAATTCCTCCATTCAATAAAACTGAAGGAAGATAAGAATCATACGCAGGTTCAAAAAGAATTACCTCATCACCTTTATGAACAAAAGCTGAAATTGCTGTAAATAACGCTTGAGTTCCACCTGCTGTAATAGTTATTTCTTTTTCGGGGTTAAAATATTTCCCGTAAAGTTTTTCCATCTTCTCCGAAATTGCTTTACGCAAAACAGGAATTCCCTGCATCGGTGCATACTGGTTGAAACCGCCTTTCATAAAGTCGTGGACGTACTCAATTAGTTTATCGGGACAATTAAAATCGGGAAAACCCTGTGACAGATTGATTGCGTTGTTTTCTTTTGCCATTGCGGACATCACAGCGAAAATACTTGTTCCGCTGTTAGGGAGCTTACTGTTCATTAATTCACCATTTTATTTCTACTCAAGTTTATTTTGTTAATCAATTAACCGTTGATTCGGTTGGAACACATAGAGTTTTTTTTAACCCTCGATTAATTGCGATAGAAATATAATAAAAATCCATATTCTTAACCGTTTCAATTTATTTACCGAAGGAAGACGGTTTCTATTCTAAACTTATGTTACGCGGATTATTAAGTCACCTTACGCAGAATTTGTAATACGAAGCGGTAGCTTCGTAAAAAACAAGCATTTTATCGAAGCTTCGCTTCAATTTACAATATAATTTCTCACTTTTGCGTAACGTGAGTTATTAATTTGAATTAGCAACGGGAATTAGAGTTAGTGTGATAATTGTAAAGCGAAATTTAGTTCACCCATAAAAACCGGGGAATCACCAGACCCTGGCAATTAGCGAGATGATGCGCGCTCTACCTTTGCTATTTTCACATAACCACTTTAGCTCGTGGATATGAAAGATTCATTTTGAGTAAAGTGACTTCTTAAATGCTATTCAAGAGGTAAACAGTTTGATTTTGCGTAGCCTTACAAAAATAAAAAAATCTTAAAACCGGTTTCAACGTTGAGCAGGGATTTGAGAATATTTTTCTCTTTTTTGATCAGTTCTCATTTAATAGAGGCGCTAATTTTACGTAATCGAATTAAGAAATATTTTCGTTGATGACAGATATTCTAAAATCATTTCCCCATAATGACCATCCGAGAGTTTACTCCTCTAAGAGTACAGATGGTTTTATACAAGTGGAATATGGATCACTACTCATATTTCTAAGTCTTGGTTTAATATCATTGACTGTTAAGATAATAATATCTCGAAATTTATTTTTATCTTTCACTTGAAAATAATCGGATTTTAAATGAAACGAATTCTTGTCCTCATTTTCTTTATTTTAATTCTTATACAGTCCATGAACGCACAAACAGATATAAAAAATATCGAGGGGCAAATCCTCGAAGTTAAAAATACTTTTGCTCCGGATAAGCGGACAGCAATATTTGATATTCATATAGCTGAAGTTGCCGGGAAATTTGTTCTCTCCGGTGAAACAAATTTACCAGGGGCAAAAGAGTATCTGTTAAAAAAAATGGTTGAATTACAAATAAAAGATGAAATTAAATTGTTACCGGGTGATAATCTTGGAGAAAAGACATTCGGTATTGTAAATATTTCGGTTGCAAATCTTCGCGCAAAACCTGAACATTCTGCGGAATTGGCAACCCAGGCGACGCTCGGTACGATTGTAAAATTATATAAAAAGACTGATGATGGTTGGTACTTTGTACAGACACCGGATGATTATATTAGCTGGGTAGATGGTGAAGCAATCCAATGGGTTTCTAAGGTGGAGGCTGAGAGTTGGAAAAGATCCGAAAAAATTATTTTCACCACGAATTATGGTTCAGCATTCGAAAAATCAGATGAAAATAACGGAGTAATTTCTGACCTTGTGTTTGGGAATTTATTGAAACTTATCTCCTCCGGTAATAATTATTATCAAGTTGAATTTCCCGATGGACGAGAGGCATTTATCCGGCAGAGCGAAGCAGGGCTTTTTTCTGAATGGTTGAAAAACCGTTCTTGCACACCGGAGGGAATCATTTCTACTGCAAAAAAATTTATGGGAATTCCTTATTTGTGGGGAGGGACATCAGCTAAAGGTCTTGATTGCAGCGGTTTTACGAAAACAGTTTTATTCGCCAACGGAATTGTAATGCCCCGTGATGCTTCTCAGCAAGTGTCCGTTGGTGAAACGATAAACACAGATCAAGATTTTTCAAATCTACAACCAGGGGATCTTTTATTCTTCGGGTTTCCAGGTGATCATCATAGGAAAGAACGAATTACACACGTTGCCATTTATCTGGGGGAAAATGACTTTATTCATTCATCTGGGAGGGTAATGATTAACAGTTTTGATAAAGCAAAAAACAATTTTAGCAACCACCGGTTAACTACTTTTAGGAGGGCAAAAAGAATTGTTACTTCACTTAATCAAAATGGCGTTAAATCAATAGATTCAAGTCCATTTTATAAATAGGAATGACCATGCAGCAAAACAGACGAAATTTTTTAAAGACATCGGGAATTGCATTTGGAACGATCTTAGGTTCATCTTTTCCGGTTAACATTTTTTCAAAAGGAATTTCAAACACTATGAAATCATCAAAAATACAATTGCGATTTCACCCTTATACCTTAAAGTTGAAACATGTTTTTACAATTGCTACGAGTTCGCGGACTACGACTCCCGTTATGCTTACTGAGGTCGAATATGATGGTATTATTGGATACGGTGAAGCTTCTATGCCGCCGTATCTCGGCGAATCCCAGGAGACTGCTGCTGCATTTCTCTCCAAAGTAAATTTAGCTCAATTTGAAAATCCGTTTGAACTTGAAAAAATTCTAAGTTATGTTGATTCAATTGATTTGAAAAATCAAGCCGCAAAGGCTTCCGTGGATATAGCTTTACATGACCTCGTTGGTAAGATGATAAATCAGCCCTGGTATAATATATGGGGATTTGATAAATCCGTTGCTCCGGTAACCTCATTTACCATAGGAATTGACACACCGGAAGTTGTTCGTCAAAAAGTGAAAGAGGCGGATGAATATAAAATTTTAAAAGTTAAGCTCGGCAGGGAAACGGATAAAGAAATGATTGAAACTATTCGTTCGGTGACAGACAAGCCAATTACCGTTGACGTTAATCAAGGTTGGAAAGATAAAAACTTTGCTTTGGAGATGGCACATTGGCTCAAAGAGAGGAATATTCTATTCTTAGAGCAGCCGATGCCAAAAGAAAATATAGATGATAACGCTTGGCTTACGGAGCATTCTCCACTTCCGACTATTGGGGATGAAGCCGTTCAACGTTTACCTGATGTTCTAAAAGCGAAAGGTGTTTACTCTGGAATCAATATTAAATTGATGAAAAGTACAGGGATGCGTGAAGCATATAAAATGATGCTTTTAGCCCGTTCTTTTGGGATGAAAGTTATGCTCGGATGCATGACGGAAACCTCATGCGCTATTTCCGCAGCGGCACAACTTTCCCCTATGGTTGATTGGGCTGACCTTGATGGAGCTTTATTGATCGGGAACGACATTTTTTCCGGAACAAAGATTATTGATGGGAGAGTAACATTATCCACGGAACCGGGAATCGGCGTTGTTAAAATATAGCTACCTCAAAATATATCGTTTAAACTGATCACTTTATGTTGAAAAAATATCATCTCTCGCTTGTGATTGTTTTTTTATCTTTAATTCAATTCAGTTGCAGTGCTGCGGTCGGCAGCGATATTTTTATTCGTGCGAATCAAGTTGGATTTTTACCCGATGATATAAAAACCGCAATAATAATGTCTAAAAGCAGCCTTTCTAATATTTCCTACAGTGTTATTGATGCGCTGAGTGGAAAGATTGTTTATCTAAATAAAATTGATACCAGTCGTGGTAAATGGGGAATGTTTCCCTACAATTATCAGATTGATTTTTCCTTCATAAGGAGCGTTGGTGTCTATCACATCGACGTGGAGAATAAAAGATATTTTACTTTTAGAATTTCAAAAGATATTTATGCAGGAATTACCGATTCACTTTTACTCTTTCTAAAAGTTCAGAGATGTGGTCCGACCAATCCATTACTGCATGAGCCATGTCATTTGTTCGATTCCCCCAAAGTCATTGGAGATAAATCTGAGGGAGGAATTGATGTAACCGGCGGTTGGCATGATGCGGGAGATTATATAAAATTTATTAACTCTACCGCTTATACAACATATTTACTTCTTTTTAGTTATGAATTCGAGAAATCTAAATTTGAATTTGATCATGACAAAAATGGTGCACCTGATATCCTTGAAGAAGCTCGAGTCGGGATAGACTGGTTGTTGAGAGCCTGCTACAAAAAGGATAAATTTGTTACTCAAGTTCAGGATGCTCGTGATCATACTCAATCCTGGCGGTTACCGGAAAATGATTCACTTCGATTTGACAGACCCGCCTACACCGGAATCGGTAAAAATATGGTCGGATTAGTTTCAGCTACCCTCTCACTAGCTTCAAGAATCTGGCGTAACAGATTTGGGGATAAACAAAATGCCGATAAATGGTTAGCTGTTTCAAAAGAAATTTATCAAGTGCGCAATCAAGTCCCAAATGTAGATATTGTTCAATCTGGGATGTACCAGGATTCACGTTTTTGGGGGAAACTGGCGCTTGGTGCAATAGAACTTTATAAATCAACGAAAGACACAAAGTATTTAACTGATGCATTTGTTTATGGAGATAGTGCGAAATCTGATTATTGGTGGAGTTGGGGAGACATTGACGCCTTAGCTCAGTATCGAATTGCAGAACACAACCCTCGGTTTATTATCTACCTGAAGAATAATCTTGATGCATTTAATCTTAATAAAACTCAAATGACTTTCGGAGAGGGGACTGTTTATTCATGGGGAACAACTAATACATTTCTTGGTATTGCGCTTCAAGCTATTCTTTGGAAAAAACTGACAGGAAGTTCTGAATATGATACGCTAAAATTTTTCCAGAGAGATTATATCTTGGGGAAGAATCCGTGGGGTGTTTCGTTCATCTATAATATTGGGAAAAAATTCAGTAAGAAATTCCATTCGCAAATCGCTCATTTTCATAACGGGTATCTTCCGGGGGCAGTATCTGCCGGACCGGCACCAAAATCCATCTTAGATTATTATTCAATTCAAAGGGCAGACAATAGTTATTCGGAATTCAATAGTGAAAATACTCTTTATTTCGATGACGAAGCGGACTACATCACTAATGAACCGACTATCATATCGAACGCAACAGCAATTTTTGTCTTTGGATTGTTGGCAAGGTAGCGCTGTTCTATTTTGAAGCATTTCAACTTATAAATCTCTGAATGAGACAAAACGCCATCAGTTTCTTCATCAAAACAGTTAATAAATGAAGATTATTCAGGCACAACGTTTGTTACATCTTATTATGAAAAAAAAGAAACTGCAATGAAAAAATTAAATTTAGTACCAACCGGTATTAGTCTTGTGGATAAAGCCTGGGGAGGATTCTATCGCGGCGGCACGTATCTATTAATCGGGCAGCGAAAATCCGGTAAAACTTTAATAGGGCTTCAGTATGCGATGGAGAGCGCCAAGAACAAAGAAGTTTGTTTATTCTTTACAAGTATGCGGCCTAAAGATCTGATGATACATGCCGCCTCTATAGATTTTGATTTGCAATCTTATATGAATCAAAATTTAGTTATTGTTGTGCGTGTTGCTCCTCCAACTGAAATCTATGAATCAAGCAATCCGGATAATTTTTTAATTGAATATTTTAACGATATTGTTACAGTCGTTGATCAATACCAACCAAATAGATTAATATTTGATGAATTAACTCATTTTATAGGATTTGAAAACCCACAAGCTTTAGAGCAGACCTTCTTACGAACTATGGAATCAATTGAAGAAAAAAATGTTACAAGTCTTTTTGTTATAGCTGAACCGGCGACTCCATTTGCACAACTTCTTGTTGACGGAATAGTTCAACATTCTACGGCAGTAATTTACTTGCAAAAACAAACCGATGAAGACGGCAAATCTACAAGTGGAAGGGCTACTATTACTCCAAATATCGGTCATACTGAAGGGCAGTTTGTTACAGATTATTACATTGAGCCTTACAAAGGAGTTTATTTTGAATTTGAGCAGGCTCCGAAATTCCAGAATCCTTTTCCTATATTAAATACAGTTGAATTGCAGAAGGAACAAAGTACTTTGAAGCCGCCAACATCTCAATCTTCTAAATATAAACCATTGACAAACATCGACACCGTGCCCGAGAAGTTCTCCTTTTCAAACCTGTATGATATTAATGATTTCACTTTAATTTTAAATAATCAAATCGCATTATATAAAAGTACCGGGCAGCCATTTACACTTTTTTCAATCAAACTTGATGAGATCGCCGAGAGTCAAAAAATATTAACAATAAACCAACTTCAGAATGCTATCCGGCTATCCACAGATAAAAAGGATAAACTCTGTATTGTGGGGAACAAAATATTAATTTTAATGAGTAAAGCCGATGATAAAGCTTTAAACGAGTTGGTTTCTAAAATAAAGAGCAACCTGCCCAATTCTGATCCTAAATTTCAGGATGTAATAATGAATTATGTTTTTGCATGCACCTATCAAGTAAATGATAAGGTTGAAAATGCGGAATATATTTTGCATGAAATTTTAGAAGACGAGCCATCACGATAATGAGATCTCCCATGAAAAGGATTACTCTTAAAGTATTTTTAGTACTTGCATTATCCGTTTGTTTATTTCCCCAAAAGAAAGTTGATCAAATAAGAAGTGAAGCAATCCGCCAGATGAATATCGGCAAATACGGTGAAGCTATTGATCTTTTGAATAAAGTAGTTTCTGCAGCTCCCCAAGAGTTTGAAGGATACAATCTTCGCGGACTATCCTACGAAAAAAGAGATCAGCTTATGGAAGCCGTTTTTGATTTCCGGGCGGCTAGAAGAGTAGCTCCCAATAATCAAGAAGTATCTAAAAATTTAGCCCGTGCAACTAAAAACTGGTATGACCAACTTTATTTAAAAATTGAGGGACATAGAAGAGAAATTGCGATAGATGCTACGAAACCTGTAAACTATTTAGAAATTGGAAAATGCTACAAGCATCTTGGTCAATGGGTGATTGCAGAAGAATGGTATGATAAATATTTGAAAAGGGAAGAAGGTTCAGCCGACGAAATTATTCGAT
>Ga0210009_1000142_pt1 | contig 90720 bp, 91 predicted proteins | sample CryGeyCG2114_065_FD_185457 | JGI IMG/M metagenome (GOLD analysis project Ga0210009, IMG submission 185457) | Groundwater microbial communities from aquifer - Crystal Geyser CG12_big_fil_rev_8/21/14_0.65 (SPAdes) (version 2) | ecosystem: Environmental > Aquatic > Deep subsurface > Groundwater ...
CGAAATCGCCGCGTCGCAAAGGCAACCGCGATAACTGAAATCGCCGTCGAGAGACTAAAGATGCTTCAGCCTCATCCCGGGCGTCGCGTCGCAAAACGAACCGCGATCACCCGTCGGATGGACGCGGGTGAAGACGGGGTCGAGCTCCTTTCGGATCGTCTCAAACGGCGTCTCCTGGGTCAACGTGAAGTCCAGGTCTTCGGAGAAGCGGTAGTCTCCGAAGTAGCACCGCTTGATCGCGGTGCCGCCCTTGAAGGCCAGGCCGTCGCCCAGGCTTTCCTGCGAAAGCGCGACCAAGAACCACGCCAGGCAATAGTCGCGTTCCAGGACGGCCTCCGGGATGCGCCGGCCGCCGGCTTTGGCCAGCCGGTTGGAAAGCAGGGAGAGGTCGCGTTGAGGGATCATGATCAGGTATGCCCGACGGCGCGGATCTCGTCGACTGAGACGTTGAGCCGCAGCCGCCACTTGGCGAAGTATTTCCCCTCCGCCGGCAGCATCGGATCCAGCAGGACGTAGGCCCGCCCCAACTTTTCACGAAGGCGAGCGAAGTCGCTTTCGGTCCCGATCTCAAGGGTCTCCATCAAATAGCCCAATCGGCCGATAACCGCGCGGACGTTTAGACGCAGCGCGTACTCTACAAGCTTTTGTGGACCGATGTCCGACCGACGCATCCAGAGCCCTTTGGCGGTTTCGGTGATGCCGCCGCAATGCTCCGGGGCCTTGAGGCCGTCTAGGACGGTACGTTCGATGTCGCTGACCATGACTTTTTCCTGCTTGCTCACCCAGGCCTCGGAGAATCCGAAGAAACGGGCTTGTTGGCATTTGATAAAGCGGAATTCGGTCCCGAGTATGGTCCGCTTGCGCATCGCCGCAGGGGAACTGGTGTAGATGACCAACTGGGGCTGGGTCGTCATGCGATGAATGTCCATGGCCGAGGCGTGGGAGATGTAGTGATCCCGGTCGCCCATGATCTCGCGGGCGACCACGTAGGGGTTGCCCATGTATTCTTTATCGCGGCCGAGCTCGGCGGGGATGAGATTAAAGAGGCCTGGCCTAAGCCTTGCCGCGACCCCCCGGCCGACCAGAGCCCGCATGAAGCTTCGCGCGGAAGCGGCTTTCAGTCCCGTGATTTCCATGGCTTCAGAGAGCGTGAACACGGGTCGACGCCGCTCCTGAAGCGTCGTAACAAGGTGGGCGGCTTGGGGGCCCAGGGTCTTTAGATTATATTTCGTACTCATATAGTGCCACTATATTGCACATTATGCGTTTAAAATATAACTATTTCAAGACCCAAGCCCCTCTGCCACAGCATCTGTCCGAGCTTGTCACAGAAGCCTGTCACACCAGAGGTGATCTCTTTCTATGTATTTGCTGCGTTGCCCGAGGCGATTCCCGCGATAACGGCGCGTACTCGGCCGAAATCAATCCGCTCTTGCTCAAGGCGTATGGAATCTCCCCATCGATTATTGCGCAGCGAATCGAAAAGAGCCGCTTCTTCCGGAGTGAGCCGCTCCAGATTACTCATAAAGCGTTGAGAAGGACTTTCTTGAACCCACAGCTCCCGGGATTCAAGCAGGGTCTTTTCGTCCATTAGAACGGAACGCGCTCCGGGGAAGAACGTGCGCATCTGGTTGAGAATGGCGAATCCGTGGGTGTCGATATCGCCCCAATAGTAGATCTCCAGTTTGCGGAGCCAGGGAATTTCCGCCAGGTTCGCCGCTCCATAGCCGAGCCCGAAAATGACCATGGCTTGCGGGCTCTCTGGAAAGCAGAGTCCGTTCATCTTGTTCTCAACCACGAAAACTCGTCGAACCGGAAGCGACAAGCGCTGGAACTCGGGAAGCGGTATGCCGACGTCGCTGAGGCCGTCGATGAAGGCCGTCTTGTCCAATAGACGAAACCGGATCGACGGCGCCTCGATCTTGAGGCCGAACCGACGCTCAAAGCCGTGGTCGGACAAGCCGACGACCCCAGTCGCCTGAGAACTCGAGGGCAGAACGACCTCCAGAAGTTCGGCAAGAACGGCACGCCTGGTTTCGATGAACTTCGTGTGAACCCCGGGAATCTCCAGTTGACGCAGATAGAGGTTCGGCTGGGGATTCTTCTGAAAAAAACGGCAGCATGCCAGCAACTGGTCCCAGTCATCGGCTTGGGCTAAGACAACTGCGGGCCGCCTGATTAGCAGGTCCTTCAATTCCGGCAACGTGGACAGGATTTTCGCGCTAAGGTCGACGAAACGCTTGAAATCCTTGACCCTTTCAGCCAGACACAGGAAATCCGCCAAAGAATCCACCACGATCTTGTCGGGCAGCGACTGTCCGCCTATGCGTCGGTGCTTTACCCGCTTGAATTCGATCCGATAGCCGAGCCCAAGGACATCTTTGGAGTGCTCTTGGAGGAGGCGAATCGACTTGCGCGCGCCTGCAAATCCGGAGGACAATTCCCGCGCCGTGGGCTTGCCGATGGGTAATTCCCAAGGGAACAGCGACTCGCCTTTAAGATGCGCCCGCTGGACTTTCTGGTTGTTCCAGAGCTTGCGCGCCTTGGCTCGGATATCATCGGGTGAAATCACGCAGCGGCCGATTTCTGCTTATGGAGTTCGCGTTCCTCCTGGTACTGCTCGATGCTGAGGCTCTTGAGAAGGGAGGTCTTTCCATCCGGGTTATGGACGAAGTGGACCGATCGCACGTAATCCTCGATGATGTGAATCTTCTGAAGCGGCGTAACGACGAGCAGTTGGAGATTCAGATTCTTGAACAGATTGAGGGCATAGCGAGCCGATTCGTCGGAACCGCGGCCGAAGGCCTCGTCGATCATGACGAAGCGGAAGGACCGCGACCGGCTTTCACCCCAGCCCAGGCCGAACTGGTATGCGAGGGCCGATGCCAGGATCGTGTAGGCGAGCTTTTCCTTCTGGCCGCCGGATTTTCCGGACGAGTCCGAGTAGGTTTCCTTGACTTCGTCGGTTTCCATCCACTTCTCATTGACCAGGAACTCGAACCAGTTCCTCACGTCGGTCACCTTTCGCGTCCACTTCTGGTCAAGTTCCGTCATGCCCTCGCGGCCGCTGAAGCGATCGATGACCGCTTTGACTTGCAGGAACTTGTGTTCGTTGTAGGTCGCGCCGTCGTCGCCCGCCAGCGTATCCCCGAGACAGTCCCGAAGCTGCTGACGGAATGCTCCGATCTCGACATCGGGAGAGCGATCCAGAACCAGTTCGATGAACGTGCCCGGGTTGTAATCGATTTCGCAGAGCGACTTGTTGATGCGGGATATCTTGTCCTGGATATCCTCGCACTCCCGCTCCAGCTGGTTTTGGAAGAGCGCGATATCGTTGATGGTGCCCTCATTCATGAGCTTCTTGAACTTCTCCTCATGGCGAGGCAAATCCTCATCTTTTAGCCGCTGGAGCATGACGCGGAACTCATCGGCAGACTCCCAACTGCCGTCCACCTCCCGCGTTTCCAGGGGATATGCCGTCTTGTAGGCTTCCATCTGCTTGCTGATTCTCTCGCGCAGGGAGCGCTCTCGTTTCTGATCGGCATCCAGTCGCCCCTGAATCCACTTGCGCATTTCGGTTTGGCAATTGTCGCAGCTCTCAACGGTCAGCTTCCGGTCGCCCAGCGCCTCCGGCTCCAGTTCCTTCAGGAGTGGAAAAACACCGTCCCGTTCCTGGTCGGAGAGTCGCCCCAGGACCTCGGCGGACTCGCCTTTCAGGTCATGCGCGGTCGCGAGCTTGTCGTCGACGAGCGTCTTTTCGTTGTCGTTCTTTTTTAGTCGTTTCTCCGCTTGGTCGAGGTCCGACTCGACCTGATTCATCGCGGATTGAAGCTCCTGCAGGACCTTGGAACTCTTTGTGATCCGGGCCTTCTCCTCTTCCAAGTCCGAGATCGTCTTGGCCACAGAGCGCCAATCGATTTCCTGAAACTCCTTGCGCCAAAGCACCTTGGCCGCGGCATCCCGCCGAGCCTCAAGAGCGGCCACCGCTTGACGCAGCTTGTCGGACTCGACGATGTCTTTCTTCTCCTCTTCGACGAGCCGGCTAAGCTGTTCTTCCAGGACCAGAATCTTCCCTTCGTTGCTCCAGCCCAATACATAGCGTGAGCGGTCCTCCAAGCGAAAGCGGTCATCCTTCTCGTGACGGCGCCCCTGACTCTTGAGCTGCCCCTGCCGCGTCAGGGCCTTGATTTCCCGCTGGAATTCTTCAAGGCTCTCGCAACACGCGTAGTTGAAGTGACGGATAAGGTCCTGCTCCAACCATTCCCGGAAGGGCGTGTCGGGCTTGATTTCGACCTTATGGAGCAACTGCCGCTTATCCGAGGGCCTTTGGGCGGTTCGGCCTTGCTCGTCCCGGATTCGGAAATACACGAGCCGTTTGCCCAAATGCGTGCGATTGACATACTGCGCTACGGCTCCATAGGCCTCATCCGGTACCAGCATGCTAAGACCATACCCGTGCAGAACGCGCTCGATGGCGCCTTCCCAGGCGGCATGTCCCGAACGCACTTGGATCAGCTCACCGACGAAAGGGAGCGATGCCTCTTCTAAATCCAGTTCGCCGCAGAGTTGCCCGCGGAGCTCCAGGAGATCTCGGGGAATGTTCGAGGTGCGCCCCCGAAGAGATTCAAGTTCGCGCTCTATGGCGGTTACAGATTCTTTGCGCTTGCTGCGGCGAACCTCGATTTGCACGCGGCTGAAACTTGCCGCTTCCTTTTCCGTTTCAGCCTCGGTCCGAATCTTCTCGGCACCTGCCTTGTTTTCGTGGAACGCTTCAACATCCAGGGCTTTCGCCAACCCGAGGCTGCTGCAGAGACCGGCGTACTCCTTCTCGCGCTCTTCCTTCTCCCGTCGCTCTCGTTCAAGTCTTCCGATTTCCTGAGACAAAGACTCCAGCCGGCTTCCTCCGCTCTCGTAAATATTCTTTTGCAATTCCGCCCGCCGGTGGCGCAGGCCGGAAATGGCGCCTTCCTCCTGCGTGATGCGATCTGAGAGCCGGCCTTGATCGACCTGCAGCCGGGCGATGCGGTCATTAAGGAGTGAAATCTTCTTATCGGCGAAGTAGGCCTCCAGCGCGCTCCTGCCGCGGGTAAGCTCGCCGATTCCTTTCTCGGTCTGCGCGCATTGGTCGCAGTCCTCGACCAGGGGAGCCAAGCGGCCGATCTGGTCCTTTGCTTTCAATACCGCCATATGAGCGCGGTCCAGATTCTCGAAATTCCTGCGGATTTCCTCGAGTTGATCTTGGACGCGCGGTTCATCGAGCATGTGCTCGCGAACAAAGTCCGTCAGGTTTCCCACGGACTTCAAGGAAACCGTCTGATAAAAGAGCTCCAGTGCCTGGTCGCTTCGTATGTCCATGCGGCGGCGGAACTCGGCCCCATATTGGCTGAATGAGTCAAAAAGGGAAACATCTTTTTTGCGCAGCTTCCGCTTGAGTGCCGCAATCTCCTTGCCGAAGTTGCTGAAATCCTCGGCGATGCTGAGGGGGCGGCCGGCAATCGCGTAGAATCGCTCCGGCCGCGCGTTGTCGCCCTTGGTCCAAAATACCTGAGCCAGCGTAATCCCTTGGCTGTAGCCTTCGTTGTAGAAGAATCCGAGAATCACGCTGTAGCTGTCACCCTTGCGCAAGGAGACCGCCTTCGCGGCGAAGCGAGTCTGGTCCTTTTCGCTTTTGTAGAAGCCCTTGACGTAGGAAAGCAGGCTCCGCTCGCGGCGCTCGGCTCCGGCCGCTTGGTTGTAAACGATCCGTTGGGAGGGGACCAGAAGAGTCGTCAGGGCATCGACGAGCGTCGACTTTCCAGAGCCGATGTCGCCCGTAAGGAGGGCATTGTCTCCCGCGGGTTCCATCTTCCATACATTCTTGTGGAAGGTGCCCCAGTTCAGGGTTTCGAAGCGATGCAGGCGAAACCCCGCCCGATCATCGGACGCGGCGAAATCAAGCGGGGCTGTTTCCATGCTTTTGATAAGCCTCAATGCGTTCATCCAAGTTCTGCAGCCAATCGGCGTCGACCAGCGCCTTAATGATCGGTCGAACCTCATAGACGGGCGGATCGGCCTTAAGCGCCTTCAAGAGATCGAGGTCTACGGCCTTGCGGATATGAGCCTCGATCTGGTCTTCCGTGAAGGCTTCGTCCGCGCGTTGCGGCGAGAACACGCGCATCATCTCGACGATTTGATCGCGTGTGAGGACCACCCGGCTCTCGCCGCTCCCGGCGTCCGCTTCTACTAATTTCTTCCTCAAGAGCACGCATAGCACGCTCACGGGATAGCTGAGCGGACGGCGCTGGATCAGCCGCGGCATATCGTCGTCTTCATCCAGCGGCGTCTGCTTCAAGTATGCAAATCCTTCGGACTCATCGACCATGAGCTCGAGACCGATGGTTTTAAAGTAATCGACGACCTTTCCTTCCAGCGCCTCCAGGTCATGCCAGACCCGGGGGTGCTGATCCCGGTATAGAACCCCCTTCAGGAGATAGACGAGTACCGGTGAAAGGCGTGGAGCCCTCTCTTCCTGGGCGGCGTCCGCTTCGGCGGACGGATCAGGCGTCCTCATAAATCTTCTCCTTTACGAAAATCACCCGTGGAAGCGTCGCCCGCTTCTTGTGTCCCCTGGAATCGCTCCAGGTGATGACCTGGCGGCTCTCGTCGTCGATCACCGCCGTTTCGTCCTTGGCCGCTATATTCATGTAGGTAAGGAGTTCGCTCAGTCCCTTTTCCAGAGGGAAACGCGAGCACACCTCCTGGAGGGTAACCTGCGTCGCCTCCGTCAGCGCCTCATTTAGCTTCCTCCGGAGCTCCTCTTCATCTACGAAGTGGATATTGTAGAGCGCGTCGCTTTCAAAGTCGCCCTCACCCTCAACGACAGAAATGTTTTCAAGCATGAGCTTGCGGTGTTTGTCAGGATCGAACAAGCCCCGGCCCATGGTCAAATCCAGGCTGGGGCGGACGCCTTCCAGAGAGACGAAGTCCGAATCCCGCGGCGGCGAGCTTTGGATATCCACGGCCGCCTTTTCGATGGAGCGGATGATCTCCATAATACGCCTGTTTTCGAGCCAGGCCTTGCCTTCCAAGAAGCGCCGCAGATGCTCCGTGAGAGATGCGGAGGTACGTCGTACTTTTTCTCCGGCCTCCATGAGTCTGTATTTGAAGCGCACAAGCAGGTCATCGGGCGAAAGCGCTTTGACTTCTTCGAGCGTGACGAGTTTGCGCGCCATCTTCTGGAGGTCTTCTTGCCGTGACGGCGACATCAAAAACTCCCAGAAAGCACGGAAGCTTCGCCCTTCATCGGATTCGGCGATAGCGTCTTCTTCGCCGAAGATGTCATCTAAAAGCTGTCCCTTGCTCTTGTCGCTGGTCGCGATTTTCTCACGGGCCCGGCGGTCGAGCTGTCGGAAGTTGTCCTCTACTTGTCGGAAGTCGGCGATGAGCCGTCTCGCGGAGTCTTCGATTTGCAGGAAGCGTTCCTTGACCTTGGTCGGGTCATAAGAAATCGGGCGCCCGGCTCTCAGTTCCCGCATTTCCTCTTCGATTTCCTGCTTGCGTTTCTCCAGGGTTTGAAGCCGCGCAGAGCGGTCGGTTTCCGCGGTCTGGATGACTTCGCGCAGCATCTGGAAAATACTCAAAAGCCGCGACTCGGTTCCGACGAACGGTCTTTGATCCAGGCTGCGAAGCCACTCGATCGCCTTTTCCGTCCCGGGGGTCAGATCGAATTCCGGCTCATCTCCTTTGTCGGGGTAATACTTCCGCAAGAAGGCGTTCTCGCCGCGGGCCCAGTCATCCAAGTAATCTTGGGCCGGCCGAGGATACTTGTTCCCGATCTGTTCGTTCAGGCGGTACAAATAGTCGTCCAGCTTTGAGGCGAGTTGGGACTGCGGATAGGAGCGTGCGTTCGGCTCCAAGAAAGCTTGATCCAGAAAACTGATGATGAGCGGCGCCGAATCTGCTGTGAGGAGTCGCCACGCAGATTGCTTCCGCAGTCTTTCCAGTTCGACGTAATTCACCGGGAGGCCCTTAACGCGATTGCGCCGTTTCCGCTCGCGGTCTGGTTTGGAGCCAGGAGTCGACCGCCGCCTTATGGAAACGCCAATGACGTCCGATCTTCTGGCACGGAATTTTTCCCTCTCGGACTTGCTTGTAGAGGGTGGACCTAGGGATCTTCAGATAGACGGCGAGGTCCTCGATCGTCAGGACTTCGCTTGATTTTGTCGGCATTTCTGGGACCGGAGTCTCATTCATGTTCTGATGTTATCAATTATGGCTTGTTATTATCAGGCCCCTCCTTATCGGTCCAGTGCTGGGTTAGCCCGCAGCGTCACTCATTTCCACTCGAAAATACGAGTGGGGTTTCCCAGGCGGCCCGGGCGCGAAGAAGCCGCCTTTCAGGTCGGCGAAAACGCGCTGGAGGATCTTCGCCTCGGTCACCGCGTCCGTCAGCGCGCGATGGTAGCGGCCCTCGGGCTCGATTCCCATCGCGGAGGCGACGGTCTCGACGCCGAGCTTGTCCGTACGCCGGCCGCTCAGGGCCATCCAAGCCAGGGCCAAGGTCTTCACGTCGATGCAGGTCCCGGAGAACGGGAACGACAGGCCGTATCGAGCATAGACGCGGCGCAGGAGCGGAACATCGAAGTAGTTGCCCCAGGCGGCCAGCCGGACCTTCTTGATGTTCTTGCAGTGACGCGCGACCCAGGCCTCGAATTCGGGCGCGACCTCCTTCCAAAGCGGCTGGCCCTCGCACATCGCCGGGGTGATGGACGTGATCTCGGTGATAAAGGGCGTGATCGGCTCCTCCGGCCGCACGAGGCGGTCGAAGGTATCGACGAGCTTGAGGTCCCGGTCCAGGAACGCCGCGCCGATCTCGATGATGAAGTTGTTCGTCTGGACCGCCGGCCGCTCGTCGGCGTTCTCCTGATTGGACGTCGCCTCCAGGTCGAAGACGAGCAGATCGTTGTTCAGTCTCATGGCCGTGTCTCCTGTTGGATCGACTCGACGAGCCGCTTCATCTCCATGTTTTCCAAATCGATCAGGGCGCAGCTCAGCATGCCGCCGCGCAATTGACCGGGCTGGACGCAGACCGTCTCGCCGACCTCGGCCCGCCAGACCCCGCTGCGTGCCGGCGACTCATGAATATGCCCGTGCAGCGTCAGCCGCGGCTGCGTCCGTTCGATGAATCGGTAGACGGCTTCCGAGCCCACCCTCTCCCCGGATTGGCAGACATCCAGGCCCAGGCGTGCGGGCGGCATGTGGATCACATAGACCGTCTTTCGCGGATCGGCGGGCGTCGGAAGCTTTTTGAGCTCATCTTCTACCGTCGGCAGCGTCGCGGCGTGGCCTGGCCAATCATCCAGCTCTTCAAAACCCTTCTCATTGGACAAGAGGCCGGTTCCGAACTGCCGCTGGAAGACGTAGACCTCGCGGTCCTTGCGGCAGCGGTCCTTGAGCCGGAAGGGATAATCCACGACCCAGTTCATGCCGATGAATTCGAAGCCGCCCAGTTCGAAGCGGCTCTGGGCCAGGTTCACGGTATGCGAGGACTTCGCGCAAATCCTGTCGAAAGTCTCGTCGTGAATGCGCAGGTCGTCGTTGCCCAGAAGCGCCAGATGATGGATGCCGTGGGCCTCGCACTCGGCGAAGTAGTCGGCCAGAAACCCCACGATGAATTTCCGCTGGGTGACATGGAGATCGTCCTCCATCGAGAGCATGTCGCCGCCGTTGACGATGGCGGAAACGCCATTGCTGCGGGCGAGAGCCAGCACCTTCCGGTACCGGGCCTCGCTGCCGTGGAGATCGGTGGCGTACAGGAGCTTCATTGGCTCTCCGCCGCGAATCGAGCGCCGCAACCCGGGCATAGCCAATGCTTCCGGGCTCGCTTGACCGGGGAGAAGCGCAGGCCCGTATCCTTGCTCCTGTCGGAAGGCTTTGTCACCAGCAGCATCCCCTCGATAGAGACGTCCTCTTCCAGTTTGCATCGCGGACAGGCCAATAGGTCCCGATCCTCCACGAACAGGCCGAGTTTCGCGGCGCGCTTTTTGGCCGCCTCCAGCTCACGGAGCAACGGGCGGATCGCTCGAACCGCCCTTTCGATGTCTCGATCGTCTTTCTTCTTCACGGCTCGCACTCGCTCCGCTACCGCTTCTTCCGCTTGGAGCCATTCTTGGGTTTGCGCTCCAGCTTCATGCTCCGGCAGACTTCATCGCCTTGGACCATGTCTTCGCGGGCCTCCCCGGTTTGAGCGATGCGGGCCAACGGCTCGTCCTTGCTGGTCTGCATGGGCTTGTCGTGCGCGACGCCGTGAAATGCTCCGGGGTTCGGATCGCGGTCCCAAGCGAGCCGGTGGCGGATGACCTGATGGAGATCGTAAAGCACGCGGTAATCGTCGTTGATCTCGGGCGAGCGGATGCTGGGACTCGCGTAAAGCGAGCCGTTCTTGAGCAGGCGTAGGGCGTCAAGATGATCGCGGGCCTGCTGCGCGGAATCCCAGAAAAAACGGTCCAGCTTGTCGAATTGGCCGATCCCCAACCGGGCGAAGAGCTCGGCCGCCTGGGAAAGCACCTGCGCCTGTCGTTTGGAAAGTTCCAAAACGTACCGGCGGCGGTCGGCGGCGGTCGGTTTATTGGATTTGGCGGTCACCGTTTCTTCTTCTTGCCTCGCTTCTTACCTGCGCCAGGCAGCTTCTTGCGCTTGTCCTCGAGCGTCTTGGCCGAGGAGCGGAGGTCCTCCAGGTAGCGCCCCTCCGCCGCGGTTTCCGCTTCCAGCCGCCGGCGCTCGGCGAAGGCGTCGTATTGATCGTTGGCCCAGGCCTGCGCTTCTTCGCGGCTCACCTTGCCGGAGTCGGGGAGCACGGGCAGTTCCGTATGGCGTAGGAACCGGTCCAGAAACGCCGTCCAGTCGCCCATCATGATGTCCTGGCGGCGCTGGGCGCGGAACTCGGCCTGGTCCAGGAACATGACCACGATCCGGTTGAGCGTGTCGATTTCCTTCGCGCTGAGGTAGTTCTTCGCCGTCGTCACGTCGCGCTTGAGAACCCGCGTGCCGCTCCAGGAGGTAAGGCCCATGTTGGCTTTGCGGGAGTCGGCCCTGCGCCGGACGATCTCCGCGGCCGTCAGGCCCGCCGCCGCGTAGTGCATCTTGTTCTGCATCGTGGCGAAGAAGACCTGCGTCTCTTTCTGGCCCTCGACGTAGTCCTTGGCGAGAGAGAATATCTCCCGGATGCGCTGGTAGACGCGGGCTTCGCTCGCCCGAATCTCGCGGATGCGGGCAAGCAGTTCGTCGAAATAGTCGGCCAGCCGGTCGCGGCCTTTGAGCCGGTCGTCGTCCAGGGTGAAGCCCTTGATGAGGTACTCCCGCAGGCGCTCAGTGGCCCAGATGCGAAAGCGGGTGCCCTGCGGAGATTTCACCCGGTAGCCGACCGCAAGGATGACGTCCAGGTTGTAAAAGTTGGTCGGCTTGGTAGAAAATTCGGAAATTCCGAATTTTCTCATCGTCCGCTCAGGGGCCAGTTCTCCTTCCGCGTAGGTGTTTTTGATGTGCTCGTTGATGGTGGACTTGGCTTTTCCAAACAACTCCGCCATTTGGTCCTGAGTCAGCCAAACCGTCTCATTTTCCAGGCGCACCTGAATGCGATTGCGCCCATCCTCGGTCTGGTAGAGGACGATTTCGGACGCACCGCCAGGTTTGCTCTGTGGATCGGTCATTTCCTGCGCCGTCCGAGCGCCTTATTGATTTCGGACAAATCGAATGCCTCGGGATCGAACTCCCCGCCGATCCACTCGGACAACTCCTCGTGCCGCTCGTGCTTGGGGTCGGAGAGGGCCTCAAGGAGTTCGGCGTAGCCGCCTATGCCGCCGCAGTCCTCGGGCGGGCAGGCCCGCGCGCCGGCGAGGCAGACGGGGCCGATCTTTTGGCTGCCGTCGGTGGGGGTGATTTCCTCGACTTCAATCTCGTGCTGCCAGCCGTCGCCGATATCGTAGATGTAGACGAACTTGTCGCCGGCTTGGGGCGCGGCGTCGCAGAGGCGGATGGCGTGGTGGTCGCCGACGTCGCCCCACTCGGGGTCGGGCTCGGCGTAGCGGTCCGGGCCGACCTCGAACATGTGGAGGTGGCTGTTGGTCCAGCCCATGGCGCGTTGAAGGATGTCGTGGAGCTTGGCGAGGGTGAGGTTGCCGGGGATAAGGACGCGGCGCCAGATAGGAGGGGAGGAGCCAAGCAAGGTGACCTTGAGGTGGAACGCCAAGCGATTTCGAACCTGTATTGGTTTTGATAGGGACATGAATGCCTACCTCTTGATGCCAGTCGCCGCGGACGTTGAGAGCGAATCTGCGACTTCATATCCCGCGTTTGTGAGGAAGAAAAGCTCTCCCTTCCCGGCACGATCCTCAATGAGCCCAGCATTGTGAAGCTCGTCAACGATGGATATCCACTTGGCTTCAGTCCGCGCATCTCCCTGTGTGCCGAATTCTCGCCTATTGGTGATTACACGGATCCCACCCAACGAGCCGAGCCGCATAATGGTTCCATTCTTATCCTTGACTGCTTCCAGGAGCAGTTCCCGCGCTTCTGTCGAGAGGGTTGGGCCAGCACTGGTCCGGCCGGAGAATAAATCCTTCCCCCGCGAAGTCAGCTCAACTCCAAACTGCTCCTTGGGGAAGCCCAAGAAGTCAGAGGAAAATGGAACTTCTTGAATGAGCCCGAGGTCGATTAGTCTCTTTGTATGTAAGCGATTCGCGTTATCAAGGCGCATTCGTCCCGTGGCGTTTAGCTCATTGAGCAACCTTTCCTCAAAATCAGTGAACAGGACGCTTGCATCGGCTGGATGTGATTTTGACGCTGCGGCTGATCTGGCGAGTCCAGGCAAGAAGCGTCCACGTTCGGGGTGGTCCATAACAGACCTGATTTTTTCCGTCAGGATATTCTCAAGAGTCGCAAGTTCAGAATCCTCTTGGGTCCGATAAAACACGGAGACACGCTGCGAAAAAATGTCCGATGGCAGATGAAGGTTCTTGGGCTGAATGAGTACTACAGGGACATCCCATGCATTCAGAATTCCCAACTCCCAAATACAGTTCGGTCGCAGGTCCGTCAGATCGACAACAGCAAGTTCGCAGGTCCGAAGATGGTGGATCATCTCCATGAACCAATTCGGATGGTTCCCATCCACATTGCGGATTGGATTGAATCCGGCGGCCTTGATGCCGGGTTCGATGGCGCTGCGATACCGAGTCTCGTGCACGGTTTGCCCTTCCTCCTTATCGGATGCTATTACGACGAAGCAATTTCCTGACTCCGGGGCACGGACGCCGACGGCAGCTTTCAGGTCGGGACGCGGTTTTAGATAGGAATCTTCAAGGAGAGGCGTCACGTCTTTGTACTTCGCGTAAGCGCTCTGACCCAGCACCGCCTCGAGTTCCTTCTTCTTATCGGCCAAAGGGCGGACCATTTCTTCAGAGGCTCCGCGGTTGCGTTTCTCGGAGATTTGAGAGTCTAGCTGAAGGATTTGCCATCGAAGCGCTGCGATATAGACAACGGTCGATGCGTCATCAAGCACGACATGCCCCCCGGCTTTAAGCAGGTGCTCATGTAGTGCGCTTGCGCCGTCGATGGCGTCCGCGAGCTTCTCTGGAACTTCGATCTCACCGAATTCAGTGAATAGCTTTCCTCTCAGCGTGATAAGGTGTGCCTTATACTTTCCAACGCGCTCCGCCGCCAGTTGGATTTTCTGTTTTCCGATCAAATCCGGCATGAGAATGCCTCCTCATCTCCATAAGTCCAGTTAGCAAGACCACAAATTGTACCCATGGCATCAACCAGCCTACCCGGCCCCGACAACGGCCGGTGCTTTGTCATCGGGATCAATGCTCTCCTGGATTTTCTGAAATCCCGATAGCAGGACTTCTACGGCGGGTTCGACGGAGACGACAACTTTTGCATAGGAATCGAACGCGTCGAAAGTCCTTTTTAAGTAGCTGGCTGCACCATGTATGTATTCGAGTTCAAAAGACATCTGCGGGCTGCTCGGAACGCGGTGATAGCGGTGCAAAGGATTGTCGCATTGGCGGAGGTTGTACTTGGACACGTGATTCCACATGTTATGCGTCGCGAAACTGTAGGGGAGGTAGGATCTGCGGTACAGCTCCAGGCAGCCGGCTTCATCCGCCATCTTTCGCGTGTCCGAGCCGGACCAACTTCCGACGTTCACCTCGGTCAGAAAGGTGAAGCGCTGCGAATTGATCCACGCCTCGTGAGCCTTTACTCCAGGGTCCTTGTCCGGATCCTCCCCGCGCTCCTTTACGGCCACCTTGAGATGTTCTAGAGCGAGCTTTTCTTGGCCGAGCCCGTAGGCGATGAACTTATTTGCACGTTCGTCGGGCTTCTGGAAAATCCATAACAGAGAAATATGGGCATCCACCATCGACCGGATTACCAGTGGGGCCATATGCCCGTTCCATGTGGACGGGGCACCCGCGAACTGCGTCGCCAAGGTGGTCTGGCGTGCCAGCAGCGCTCCGACGACCTCGTGCACTTCCGTAGTCGAAGTGTCCCCGATCCAGGCATTCCATCGTGCGATCAACTCTTGCTCTGCCAGGTCCTGGTATTTCCGGATGACCTCTTCAAGACGCTTTAGGACTTTTTCTTGTGTCACGAGAGATTCTCAAGGATGCAAGGCTCGATTTTGAAGCCTCGATCCCAAAAGTATGCCGGCCATGAAGAGGAATCGTCGTAGTGGGGCGGAGAAAAGAACATGCTCACTGCGCATCGCACTCCACTCGCGACGCGTTTCGACTCTTCGGTATCCGGAAATTTCTCGATCGCCGGGAAATTGGCGAGCGATAGCCCCTTACGTACCTTCAAAATATCCGTCACGAACGCGATGTAAACGGCATTCGCCTGGGCCATCGTTGCCGGTTTTTCCCAACGATAGAACATGCGATCGAGTGAAGCTTTAAAGCTGTCCATTATATGGGTGCCCTCCCCGAACTCAGGAACATCGTCAAATAGAAAGCCGAGTGGGCACTTGGGATATAGCGCTGCCAGGGGTTTAATGGCCGACCGAATAGGATTGAGCTTATCGGACGATTTTAAGTCAGCAGCGATTAGGGTCCGTTGACCGTCGTCGAGAGCTGAAAAAGAACTGGTGGAAGCGAAAAGCTTCTTATGGCCGTTCTTCCACGTTTTGGTCGCAGCCTTGGCGAGGCTGATGGCGAGATCTGCGCCGGCTTGAAGTCCGTGGGCATCATTTAGAAGTCCGAGCCAGAGGAGTTCCGGGACGAGCTTGTCCGTCCAGAGAATCTCGGAAAATCCAAGCTGGGCCATAGGCGGGATATACTTCTTGCCGATTTGCTTGTGGTCGGCGAGGACCTTCTTCTTATCCATTCTGTTGTATCAGCACGAGGCGTTTCGTGCGCGAATTGCCGGGGAAGAAGTTTCCCTCGGATCGCGCATGTATCGGGTCGAAGATGGGGACGTCGTAGTTCATGGCCGAGAGGACTTGTCGTCCTGGGCCCGTTCGGGCGAATAGAGGTGCTTTTGAAAACCGACGAACATTTCGCGTACGAGTGAGGCGGCGCCGAGTTTCTCGGTGGCGTCGTGGATGGAGGCGTACTTGAGCTGCAAAAGATCGGGAAGCTTCTCCTCGTTGAGCTCCTCATCGCCTTGGTCGATGTAGTGGTTGAGGACAAAGTCGAGGAACTCCTGCTGCTTGGGGTCGGCGTACGAGGCGTAAATTTCGTCGCGATGGTCGATAACACGCTCTTCGCGACTCTTGGGAGCCATCGCGTAGGCGATATAGGCCAGCACGTCAAAAAGATCGCTCCTCTCGGCGTTAACGATCCTCCTCACCTCTTCGAGTTGTTCGCGACCATATCCCCTCTCCTCAAGGCCTTCTAGGAGCTTTCGGCGGGTGTCGGGCTTGCTCCAGATCGCGCGAAGCTCGTCTTCGTCCTTAAACAGCGCCGGAATATCGCCATAGAGCCGTTCGACGAACTGCTTGGCCGAAATGGGCTTGCCGTCCGGACTCCAGAAGCTAGTGGCCGTCATGTGCTGGATCGAGCGCACCTTGCCGTCTGAGAGCCTGATGCGGACCTTCTCGGGCCGCGGCTCGGGATCGCCGGTCGGTTCGGGTTCAGGTTTGGGCTCGCCTGGGGGGCGGGGCTTCGGCGGCTCCGGTTCGGCGGGCTCGCCGTCCCAGTCGGGGTCGTTGAAGTGCTCATAGGCCTTCTCAAAGTCGTAAATCGTGAAGTAGTCCTTGCCGTCGAAGAGGCGCGTGCCGCGACCGATGATCTGCTTGAACTCGATCATCGATTTGATCGAACGCATGAGAACGATATTGCGGACGTTGCGAGCATCGACGCCGGTGGAGAGCTTTTGAGAGGTGGTCAAGATGGTCGGGATCGTCTTCTCGTTGTCCTGGAAGGCGCGAAGCTGCCGCTCGCCGTTCTCGCCCTCATCGGCGGTTACGCGGACGCAGTAATTGGGGTCCGTGCTGGTTTTGGCCTGGTTGACAAGGTCGCGCACCAAGAGCGCGTGGGCTTGGTTCGCGCAGAAGACCAGGGTCTTCTCGTTTTGGTTGATCCGATCCATGAACAGCTTGACCCGGTACTTCTCGCGTTCTTTGATCTCGATCGTGATGTTGAAATCCGAAGCGGCGAAGCGTTCCCCTTCTTCGACCTCGCCTTCGATCAACTCGTCATCGGTCGTAAAGGTGTAGTCGTCCAGGGTCGTGGCGATCTGCTGGACCTTGAATGGGGTCAGGAAGCCGTCGTTGATTCCCTCTTTAAGCGAGTAGACATAGACGGGCTTGCCGAAGTAGGCATAGGTGTCGGCGTTGTGTCTGCGCAGCGGGGTTGCGGTCAGGCCGAGCTGGACGGCGGGTTTGAAGTAGTCCATGATGCCGCGCCAGCGGCTCTCATCCTTGGCCCCGCCCCGGTGGCATTCATCGATGATGATGAAGTCAAAAAAGTCCGGCGAGTACCCGCCAAAGCTGGGCGAGGGGTTCCCGTCGGCGTCGCGGCCGGACATGAAGGTCTGAAAGATCGTAAAGAAGATGCTGCCGTTCGTGGGAACGCGGCCTTTCTTGCGGATGGCATCGGGCGCGATACGGACGAGAGCGTCCTCCGGGAACGCTGAGAAGGCGTTATAGGCCTGGTCCGCCAGGATGTTCCGGTCGGCTAGGAAGAGGATGCGGGGCCTTCGGGATGGCTCCGCGCCGGATTTCCAGTCGGAAAGATTCCAGCGGCTTTGGAAGAGCTTCCAGGCGATCTGGAAGGCGACGAAGGTTTTGCCGGTGCCGGTTGCCATCGTCAACAGGACGCGGTCCTTGCCTTGAGCGATAGCGTCTAGGACCTTGCTGACGGCGGTGTCCTGGTAATAGCGAGATTTCCAGAAGCCGCCCTTATCTTCGAAGGGGATCGCCGCGAATCGGTCGCGCCACGTGTTGGCCTCGGAAAAGGCGGCGTTCCAGAGTTCTTCCGGGGTCGGATAGCGGTCGATCTCGCCTTCCTTTCCGGTTTGCATGTCGATGCGGTAAATGCCGCGGCCGTTCGTGGAATAGGCGAAGCGAGCATGAAGCTTGTCGGCGTAGTTCTTGGCCTGTGTGGCGCCCTCGGTCAGTTCGGCGTCGCGGCGCTTGGCCTCGATGACGGCGAGCTTCTCGTTCTTGAAGTAGAGAACGTAGTCGGCGATATCGGGCTTGGCGCGTCGGCCTGCGCCTTGGAGGCGGCCGAGAGTAATTGGGACTTCGCGGCCTACGCGAGAGCTATCGACGGCGCCCCAGCCAGCCTCTTTGATGGCGGGGTCGATTAGTTCTGCGCGGGTTTCGGCTTCGTTCACGATTCGGCGCCCTTTGAGAAATGCTCTTCCATGAACGCTTGCTTGAGCTCATTATGCGTTTGAATCTTCCGTCCGTGGCTCTCGATCAGCCTGGAAGATTCGGTAAAGAGTTCCTCGATCAAGGATAATGAGCGTTTCATTTGATCGTCTGCAATGATGGGCACTTCGAAGACCTTCAGGGCTTTACCAGTGAAGTGCTGTATGCCGGCGCCGGTGAATTTCCGTCGAAGGAGGCCCGCCTGATCGCAATAAAACATGAAGTACATGAACCATTTCGCATGGAGCGGGTTATGGAACCGGACGCGATGCAGGGCCTTTTGAAAATAGATGGGTTCATCACTAGTCCAGATGGCGCATCGACCAGGATATCCACCCTCGCAAACCAGAACATCGCCTTTCTTGGCGGAGTATCGATCGAATTCATCATCCTTAAAGCGCATTTCAAGAAGATCGCTGAGGTCAAATTCGAACCAGCGGACATTAATATTCCTGAGGTACATCTTTGGGGTTCCTTGGTTCTTGCGCCTATCGAGCATTTTCCCCAGGCAGTGGTCTGCAAGTTCGCCGACAGGAGAGGATCCAAATTGTAAAGCCTTTTGGAATTCTCGTTCAAGCACCGATGCGATGAGCTTGCTGATCTGAGTTAGGCTTGACTGACTATTTGCTATCGAACGATCAATCTCCGCAAAGGCTTTATCTAGGATCCCGACGATTCGCTTTTGTTCGGGGAGCGGGGGGATGGGGATTGGAACAAGCCCAAGGTTTTTCCGACTAATGCGCTTTCTCGTTGCTCCAGTACACTTCTTTTCGACCTCGGAAAGGTACTTTGAAGAGCACGCATAGTAATTCAAAAATTTCGGCAAAAGGATGTTGTTTTTTGGGCGAACAATCGTGCAATCGACCGCAGTGATCATTCTCTCGCCAATATTAGGTAAAAGGCATGCGCGGCCGACTGGGTCCGGCAGGCGCGACACGAGACAGTCCCCCGGAAGGATTTCCGTGCATTTAAGACGACGGAAAGTTTGTTCAGAAATGAACCGCGCCTTACCTTCACGGTTTTTGAAAAGACCCGCGCCAACATTGCCGGTCTGGATAAGACGAATACCAGATGGGGACTGATCTTTGGTTTCGATCCAATCTCCGTCTGCGAAGACCGTACACACCTCCTTGAGGGGGAGGTTTTTCCAACCGTTCTTCAAACCAATTCCTCAATCTTCTTGAGAATCTCTGCGCTCTCCTCATCGAGTCGCTTAATCTCGGCAATGATCTCCTTCGGGCTGCGGAGCTCAATATCTTCCTTTTTGTTCGGATTCCTGACCGATAGGTCGAAGCTATCCTGCTCAATGTCCTTGGCGTCGACCGTCCATGAGGAGCTGGATTTGCCGGACTTTGCCTGAAGCTTCACGAACTCGGAGAGATCATCATCGTTTAGCGGGTTTGTTTTGCCGAGGTTCCGACCGGGTTCAAGCTGGTAGTACCAGATCTTCCGGGTCTTGGAGCCCTTCTCAAAGAAGAGAACGACGGTTTTGACGCCGGCGCCGAGGAATGTCCCTCCCGGACAGTCCAGGATCGTGTGGAGATTGGAGGATTCCAAGAGTTCCTTGCGCAGCGCCTTTGAGGCGTTGTCCGAGTTCGACAAGAAGGTGTTCTTGATGACCACCGCCGCACGGCCGCCCGCCTTGAGCATCTTGATGAAGTGCTGAAGGAACAAAAACGCCGTCTCGCTCGTCTTGATCGGGAAGTTCTGCTGAACCTCCTTGCGTTCCTTTCCCCCGAAAGGAGGATTGGCCAGGATGATGTCGTAGCGGTCCTTCTCCTGGATGTCGGCCAAATTCTCCGAGAGCGTATTGGTGTGGATGATATTGGGCGCGTCGATGCCGTGAAGGATCATGTTCATGATCGCGATCACATAGGCGAGACTCTTCTTCTCCTTGCCGTAAAACGTCTTGTCCTGAAGCCGAGCGAGCTGCTTCGTCGAGAGCTTGCTCCGCATCAGATAGTCGTGCGATTCACAAAGGAATCCGGCGGACCCGCAGGCCCCGTCGTAAATCGTCTCACCGACCTTGGGCTTGACGACTTGGATCATCGCGCGAATCAAGGGCCTGGGCGTGTAGTACTCGCCGCCGTTGCGGCCGGCGTTGCCCATGTTCTTGATCTTGGCCTCATAGAGGTGCGAGAGCTCGTGCTTCTCCTTTTGGGAGCGAAAGCGCAGCGCATCGATGAGTTCGAGCGCGTCCCGGAGGCTGTAGCCGCTTTGGAACTTGTTTTTGATCTCGCCGAAGATCTCGCCGATCTTGTACTCGATCGTGTCGGGGGTCGAGGCGCGCTCCTTGAAGCCCTGGAGGTAGGGGAAGAGCTTCTTGTTGACGAACTCGACGAGGTCGTCGCCGGTAAGCGCCTTGTCGTGGTCGAAGGAACCGTCCTTCGTTTTCGGGGCGGCCCATTTCGCCCAGCGGAAGTCCTTGTCGATGATGTGGCTGTACTTCTTGCCGACCAGCTCTGCTTCGGTGGCGCGCTCCTGCTCAAGGTCGTCTAGATACTTGAGGAAGAGTATCCACGAGGTTTGTTCGGTGTAATCGAGCTCCGTCGTGCAGCCTGCTTCCTTCCACAAAACGTCATCGATGTTCTTAAAAGTCTGCTCAAACATGGCGGTGCTCCTGCGCGGTTTCACCGCGCCAAATCCCGTGTTCCACGGCGAGCATTATTCCTTTCTTGGCCATGGGAGCTATTTGATCCTCTGGTACTTGGTTCCGTGTGCTTTAAGAACTTCCGTTCGCAGGAAAATCCAGGCCTCGTTGCCGCCGACCTTGCCCCAAGGCTTGAGCTTGCCCTGCTCGATCCAGGAGTAAAGAGTCGGCCGGCTGATTCCCAGGAGTTGGCAGGCGTCTCGGGCACTAACAATATCTTGTGGGCGCATAAGGCAATTTAAGCAAATTTAATAGACCTGTAAAACTTGCGCTTCGGCCTCTCCGGCAAATCCCCGTCCCCGTCTCGGCCTCTCGATCCCCCTTTAGTAAGTGAGGGCGGATCGGACTGTGCACAGTTTAAACAGTGCATGGACCCGGACCCAGCGGCCACGTAAACTACCGATACGCTGTCAACAAGTTAACCTGTGCATTTACTCCCGCGGCGGCGCAGGTTAAAGTAGAGTGGAAGCGGGCGCGAGGCCCGAGCGAAGATGAAGAAGAACATGAAAACCGACGACGAAGCGCCCGCGTCCTACGCGCTCTCCGATTTCTACCTGGCCGCCTACCTGATCGCCGAGGGGCTGCCGCTTCTGCGCTTAGATCCCGCCGGCGGAAGCCGCGTGCTCTTCGTGCTCGAGGACTCGCCCAGGCGCGAGGCCCTCATCCAGGATTTCTACGGCCACCGGGCGGGCGTTGATCCGCTGGCCTACAAGAACGCCATCGTCGATTTAAAGTCGCTCATTCATGGCCTGCGCCGCGAGAGGCCCAGGCCGTGAGGGAGCGCCGTGTCGCCGATGCGCAGCGCGGCCTTTTGTCCGTGGGCGAGTTCGCCGACTTTCTGGGACGCGTCGCCCACAGCGGGTTCTTTGGCGACGGGACGTTCAAGATTCAAGGCGGGAAGATCTCTTTCGTGACGTTGACGCAGACGTTCAAGCCGGACGAAGTCCGGGACAATTCGAGCCGTTAAGCCGTAAGCGCCGTCGAGCGGAATCGAAGCGCTGCCAAGCCCCCGCGGGGGCCGGCGGCGCTTTTTTTGTTGGAGCGGATGAAGATGAACAAGACCAACCCTATAGACGACTTCCTGCCCCGCCTCAAAGAGGTCAAGGAGAACAAGAAGGGCTGGATTGCGCGCTGCCCGGCCCACGAGGACAAGAAGCGCAGCCTCTCGGTCAGCCAGGCGACGGACGGGAAGCTACTCATCAAGTGCTTCGCCGGCTGCGAGACCAAGACCGTTGTAGCGGAGATGGGCCTTGCGATGCGCGATCTCTTCCCGCAGAAAAAGCGCGCTCCCCGGAAGAAAGAGCCCCAAACCCTTACCTTGGTCGAACTCGCGGCCGACAAGAAGCTGCCCGAGGAGTTCCTTAAAGAGCAGGGCGTCTACGACCTGATCGACATTTACGAAAACAACGTCGTCAAGATCACCTACCGGCTGATCGGCGGCGCGCTCGCCCCGCGCCAGCGCCTCCGCCGCGCGCTTAAGGCCAAGGACGGGAGCATTTGGATGGGCGCCGGCGGGCGGCCGGTTCCCTACGGCCTGTGGCGGCTCAAGGACTACGGCAAGGACGAGCGGCTCTATCTCGTCGAAGGCGAGTCCGACTGCTGGACGCTCTGGTATCACGGTTTCGCTGCGCTGGGGCTTCCGGGCGCGAACATGACGGGCGTTCTTGAAGCGGAGCATGTGGCCCAGGCCGCGCGAGTCTACGCGATCCAGGAGCCGGACCAAGGCGGCGAAGCCTTGATCAAAGGGCTGGCCCAGCGCCTGCGCGAGATCGGCTTTACCGGCGAGGCCTTCGCGGTTCAGTTGGAAGGGGCCAAGGACGCCAACGAGCTGCACCAGAAAGACGCCGAGGGATTTAAGGAAGCGCTCTCGTCCGCGGTGACGGGGGCCAAGCCGCTCTACAAGCTGGCGAGCCTGCTTAGCGGCGGGCTGCTCCCGGAAAAAGACGAGGACGCCGATGAGGACCCCACGGAGTTTTTCAACAAGAAGGATTTTCTTCCCGCCAAACTTTGCCGCAAGATCATGAGATCGCGCGTGTTTATTTCGAGCCCGATCGACGATGCGGGAAAGGGGGTGCGGCTTCTCACCTACGAAGGGGGCGTCTTCCAAAACGGCGCCAGCATCGCCCGGACGATCGCGCATAAGAAGCTGGATTATCTCTCGAAGCCCGACCGCCTGGAGTCCACGGTCGCGCTCATAAAGGAAACCGGCAAGAAGGAGCAAGGCGAGCTCGATCCCCGGGCCTTGGATTTGATCAACCTCGAAAACGGGATGCTCAATTGGCGCACTGGGGAGCTGCGCCCTCACTCGAAGAATTATCTTTCCACCTTCCGCATCCACGCCGCCTACTCCCCCGAGGCGCGCTGCCCGGTCGTCGAGCGCTTCTTGCCCGAGGTCTTCCCGGAAGACGCTTTGCCCCTGGCCGAGGAGATGTTGGGCTATCTCTTGCTCCCGACCACGCGCCATCAGAAGGCCTTCATGCTCTTGGGTGCGGGGGCCAACGGCAAGTCCACTTTCTTAAACGCCGTCGAGGCGCTCTTGGGATACGAGAACATCAGTCACGTCGCCTTGCAGGACATGAGCGACAACCGCTTCGCCGCGGCCGAGCTTCTGGGCAAGCTGGCCAACATCTACCCCGACCTGCCGGCCAAGGCGCTTGAGAAAAGCGACGTGTTCAAGGCCGTCGTCACCGGCGACATGATCAAGGCCGAGCGGAAGTTCCAGCACCCCTTCGACCTGCGCCCCTACAGCCGCCTGCTCTTTAGCGCCAACGAGTTGCCGCCGAGCCGCGACCTGACGCCGGGGTTTTTCCGCCGCTGGCTGATCATCCCCTTTCCCAATCGCTTTGAAGGCCAGAAGGCCGATCGCGGGCTGAGCGCGAAGCTCGTAACGCCCGAGGCGAGAAGCGCGTGGCTTAATCGCGCGCTGGCGGGCTTAAGACGCCTGGAAGCCCAGGCGGGCTTTACCGAATCTTCAAGCGTCAGCGCCGCCACCGAGAAGTACCGCCGGCAGTGCGACAACGTCTACGAGTTCATTGAGGAGCGGCTTCGCGTGGTGCAGGGGCATACGCTGGCCAAGGCCGAGACCTACGAGGCTTACAAGGCCTGGGCGGCCGAGATCGGCGTGCCCCATCCCGTCAGCCAGAAGACCTTCAACAAGCGCCTCTCGGAGACCTTGGCCGTCCGCGAGGGGCGGGAAGTGGCCGAGGGCGGCAGGAAGCTGCGCGTCTGGCTGGGCCTGGGTTGGGCCGAGGACGCGCCGGACCGGGATGGACCGGAAAGACCGGGTTCCGCCCACTTTAGTTCACCTGGAATCGATCTTTTCGAGGAGGAAGAGGAGCCGGAAGGAGAAAGGTCGGAACAAGCCGGTCTGCCCGGTCCGAGCCGGTCCAAGTCTTTCCCTCCCGAGCTTCCCGAGCGTATCGAGGATTGGCCCGAGTACTACAAGGACATCTTCGAAGAGAAGGCGGGAACCTTCGAGCATGAGGACGGCTTCTCGCGCGAGGAGGCCGAGAAGACGGTCGAGTCGCTCGTGCGTCAGTGGTACGCGGTCGACCGCGGGAGGGGCGATGACTGAACGCTCCCGGCAAAAGAAGCAACAGAGAAGCTCAAATCCAGCCAGCGCGGCCCCCGCCTTGAATGTGCCCCCCTGCCCCTGCCGGAGCAGGGTCGCGGGGCCGGTCGCGGCGTGGCATGGGCTCGGAACGGGCGAACGAGGGACCTCGTCAGGGGGACCTAATCGCACATTAGGTTTCCTTTTGATTCGCAACGACAATTCTGGATTTCGGGCCCGCCGGAAAAAGCGCAAATTTTCGACCCCAAACCCCGCACACTCATGGCAGCGCCGCGTTTTGAAGGCGCATGCGGTGTTTCACACATTTTTTGTTTGTTCAAAACGCTCGACGGGGAACCCGTATGAACGAATCGCTGAACGGGCGCAAAACGGCCCTCGAACCGGGCTCGGAGCCTGCGAGCCGAGAAAGGCCTTGCTTTCCGGCGGGAAGGAAGGTACCTCGTCATGAGCGCGGCCGGGCGCAGGGACCTTCTGACCGTGGCCGAGGTGGCGCGGCTGCTTAAGCTCGCCCCTAAGACGGTGCGCAAATGGGTGCGGGCTGGGAAGCTGCCCGCCCTGCACATTGAGGCCCAGGTGATTCGTTTTAACCCGGACAAGATCGAGCGCTGGCTGCGCGGGCGCGAGGACGCATGGAGCTAAACGATGGCGACCTTGCTTAAGCGGGGAAGCCGCTGGTACGGCTGCTGGTGGGAGGGCAAGAAACATATCTGGCGCTCGCTCTCGGCCGATAAGGACGTGGCCCGCATCAAGCTGGCCGAGATCATCAAGAACCTGCGCTCGGGCGGAAGCGGAGCGGGCGGCAAGGACATCTCCTGGGCCGACTTCACCAAGAAGTACATGACCTACGCCAAGGCCAGCGTCGCGCCCAAGACCTGGGAGCTCAACCGGATCATCCTCCAGGAATTTAACCGCGCCTTTCACTTGGAGAAGCTCGCCCACCTGCGCGCCGAGGTCCTGGAGCGCTACAAGCTCCTGCGAAAAAGGCTCGGCCGAAAGCCCGCGACGATCAACCGCGAGCTCTCGCTGCTAAAGGCCATCGTGAATAAGGCCGAGGAGTGGGGCTACACCTGCGCGAGCCTGCGCGGCGTCAAGCGCCTCCCCGAAGTCAAGAAGCGCCCCGTTTTCTACACCCACGAGGAGATCCAAACGCTCCTCGCCGCGGCCGACCCGTTCTGGCGGACCGTCATCCACCTCGGCTTCTACGCCGGCCTGCGCCGCGGGGAGATGCTGGCCCTTCAGTGGCGCGACGTAGACTTCGGCTCGCGTCAGCTTCGCATCACGCCCAAGGAAGGCTGGACGCCCAAGGACTACGAGGCCCGCGAGATCGAGCTGCACCCGGCGTTGGAGGAGGTGCTTCGCGAGCTCAAGAACGGCGCGGCCGAGACCGACAGGGTTCTGCTCCCGTCGCTGGCCCCCGGGCATCTGAGCAAGGCCTTCACGCGCTTTCTCGAGAAGTCAGGCGTGGCCAAGGGAGGCCTGCACGCGCTTCGCCACAGCTTCGCCTCGCATCTCGCCATGGCCGGCGTCGATCTTTTCCGCATCGGCCGGATGCTCGGGCATTCGAGTCCCAAGACGACGCAGATTTACGCCCACCTCATGCCGTCGAGCCTGCGGGAGGCGGTGTTGAGGTTGCCGAGCGCATCCAGCGCAGTATACCGCGACACTATATCGGACTAGACGGTGGCGTGTGAAAGGGGGCTGCAGGTCAGAATGAACGGAGTTTAGAATTTTGCTATAAATCCTAGAAAGAAGCCGCTCCTGGCGGTTATGCGGCGCGTCTGTTACACTCCAGGAGGGCCCCTATATGATTGATGAGCATTTGCCGAATGCGCCTCTGGTCGAGGCTGTATTCGAGATTCGGTTTGACGGCAAGTTGTTGGTAGACAGCCAAAAGCATCTTATTCAAGAGGCTTTCGAAACGGATTATCCAACGCTTGGTGTTGCGGTTTCAAAGGAGCCCTCGCACCCGGATCTCATTCCTTACCGTTTGACCAGTGCTGATGGGAAGGAACTCATCCACTTCTGCATTAATAAGGTCTCCTTTCACACTTATAACTATGCTCGATTTGAGGAATTTAAGAAAAAGGCATTGGCCGTTTTCGAAAAATTTGGCGAAATGTGCCAACTCACCCAGCTGAAGCAAACGGGGCTTCGATACATTAATCATATCCCTGCCCTCAGAGAGGATGGACTAGTACCTCTGGAGAAATATCTCAACTTTGCCTACTTGACGCCGGAGGCAATACCAGCGAAGCTCGATCATTTTGCGTCCACCATTACCACTCGTCTGGGAGAAGGTCGGCTTAAGACTGCTGTTGAACTAGCCAAGGCCCAGGACAAAACTGGCGGGGATGTTATTTTGTTGGACTTCGACTACATTAAACAAGGCGGACTTGAGTTTAGGCAACTTGCCGGTTATTTAGACGAATCACATAAGCACACGAAGAGCGTTTTCTCCAGTCTGATAACGGCCGACTATCTAAAAGTCATGCGCCAACAGAGGAACTAAATGTCTCCAACCGCGACTTTGGTGTCCCCGGAAGCACCGCTCGAATGGGTCTCCGCTAACGAGCCTCAGGAAGATTCGCGCACCTTGCAGTATCGCGACTTGATTGGAGAAATCAGGCCCGATGTTCACCCCATCGCGGTTGAAAAGCCTTATCACCTCTGGGGAGAAATTTCCAGCGCGGAGGGCCGTCTATATTTGAGAGAGGCGCTTCAGTTGAACGTCCAGCGGAGTGATGCTGAATGGTTTGTCGAAATTCCCGATCTGGAACTATTTGGTCATGGCGACTCGCTCGAAGCAGCGAAACAAGACCTTGTGGAATTTATTGTGCACGATTATTTCGTCTATACTCGTACTCCAGACAATGAACTCTCAAGAGGCGCGCTGGACCTAAAGCAACAGTATCGAGGCTTTGTCGAAGATGCGGTCTATACCGCGTAATACTATCGAAAGGTCTCTAGCTTCGAAGGGGTTTGAGCAAGACGCCCGGGATCATCGCTTTTACTATTTCATTTATCAGGGACGCCGCACTCGAGTGCGAACAAAGATTTCAACCGGCACGGGCTATAGAGATTACGGCGCTGATCTAATTCGGAAAATGACTCGCCAGCTAGGGAACCTGACATTCAGAGAAGCTTGCGATCTGTTGGCGTGTCCAATGGATCAAGCCGAGTATGAACGCGTTCTTCTTTCTCGGAACGTGCTTCCGTAAATCCCTATCCTAATAGCGCCTGCCCGAAAAAAATTTATTCTAGCACTTTGTTAGCCCTAGATCAGGCCGGGGCAAAATACAGAAGCCACCGACTAACGGTGACACTTAATTTTAGCACTTCAAGATGCCATCGCTCAAATTTCTAGAATAGTGAAATCCGTGGTCCCGATAAGGGAGAATCACGCCCAGAGAGCGCAATCATGACAAAGAAGCGGTACTCAATTTTAGTGAACGTAATGGTAGACGTGAAGCGGGGTGAAGATGGAAGACGAATTCCGTGGATTTCAATACGCGGATGGAAAAACGGGGTCGTAACGAAAGATCAGCGATTTATTGATACCGAGCCCGTTGTTCGCGCGACCAAGAATAAAATGCGTTATGTGGGGGAGTCGATTTTCAAGGCGGCGAAGGAAATGTTCGACTCCGACATTTCACCCGAATAGCACGACCGACTGGAGGAATAGTGGCATTCACCACTTACGAAAATCGTCATAACCCGCACGTAGCCATTCATCGACAAGACTGCAACCAGCTTCGCAAGCGTGGCGGAGAGGGCCGGGGAGAATATAAGGACCACGACTCTATGGCAGACGCGAAGGCATATGCATCGACGACGGGCCTGCCTGTTCAAGAGTGCTCATTCTGTCAACCAAAGTAACCGCGGCATTCCGTCGGCGCTGAGGACGATCTGCGGAGAGGGCATCCATGGCAAAAATTGAAAACCACAAATACAGCGTAGAAGAAGCATTCCGTGAGTGCTTCTATGTTGTTCCAGATTACCAGCGCGAGTACGTATGGACGGATACAGAAATTCAGCAGCTCCTCGACGACATTAACGAGCAGATCGATGAGGGGACAAGCCGCGAATATTTCGTCGGCACGGTTCTCGTTTCGCCCAGGGATCAGAAGAACCACTATGACGTCATTGACGGCCAGCAACGTCTGACCACGTTCTATCTCCTGCTCTGCGCGCTAAAGCATCTCTTTGAAGGAGAACCCCAAGTTCAGACGATCAGCGGGCTGATCTCGACTAGCTACACCTCTGGCACCGGTGAAACGCAGACAACCCTCAAGCTAGAACCCAGATATGAGAATGCCGGCGACGTTATGGCGAAGATTGTCGAATTGAACGCAGATCCCCTGTCGACTCGAAACGGCATCCAGGGAGCGGGGATAACGAGCTTTGGCTCCCTTGAAAATCTGGTTAACGCCTATGGCACTCTTTGCAGATATCTTTCCGACAACTACGACAACAAGACCAAGCTAAAGAAGTTTTGGGGTTATCTCGCCAACAATGTGGTTTTCATCCAAATATCAACGGATGTCAGCAGCGCCCTGAAGATCTTTGAAACCATAAATGAACGAGGCGTTGGGCTGAACCCGATGGATCTTCTGAAGAACCTGCTCTTCACGCATGTACGGATGGACGAGTTTACGCGCCTGAAGAATGAATGGAAGAAGATAACCAAGCCCCTCGAGGTCAACAAAGAGAAGCCGCTCCGCTTCCTCCGCTATTTCTTGATGGCTAATTACAAGATCCAGAGCTCCCGGGGAGACGCGGTCGTTCGCGAGGATGAGATTTACAACTGGTTCGTAAACAAGGCAAATGCCAAACTCTGCAACTACTCGGAGAAACCATTCGAGTTTGTACGCAAAGTCATCCAGAACGTCGAAAACTACATCGCGTTTTCTGATGGCCTGGGCAATGATAAGAAGTCTAGCATCGCGATGAGTAGTCTGAAATTGCTTTGCGGCGGAGCTTTCAGCCTGCACTATGTGCTCCTGCTGGCCGCCAGCAGCCTTCCCAAGCATCTATTCGACCATCTCGTCCGGCAGCTCGAGAGTTTCCTGTTCTACTACATCTTCACGAAGACACCGACGAAAGACCTGGAGAGGAATTTTTCGACTTGGGCAGATGAGCTTCGGGCAATCGTGGGGATTCCTGATCCACAGACCCAAGCAGACAAGCTTAATGCATTCATCGCGGAACGCTTCAAAAAGAATATGTCAGCGAAGGATGGAGAGTTGTCCGATGCGCTGAAGCGCTACACGCTATATTCGATGCAGCAGTACCGGACGCGCTATCTTCTTGCGAAGTTGGCACAGCATGTCGATATGGCCTATAAGGGGCTTCGGGAACCGGGCGCGCTTCGAGACTATACCGTGCTCGAAATCGAACACATCCTGCCAAATAATCCCAAGCCGGACCTGCGCGCTGACTTCGCCGAGAAGAACCCAAAAGCGGAGTACGAAGAGTATAAGATCAAGCTGGGAAATTTGACCCTACTCGAAAAGCCGATTAACATCGTGGCCAGCAACAACTTCTTTGCACTCAAAAAGGCCGAGTACGCCAAGTGCAAGAATTACCTTACCAGTAGTATCGCCGGGCTGGCTTCCGTTGGGAACAACAGCTCGATCACGAGAATCAACAGCAAGTTGGAGTCCTTCACCGAATGGACGGCTGCGAACATTGACAGGCGTCAAGGGCTGCTCATCAATCTGACCAAAGAGGTTTGGGACATCAGCCAGATTGCGAGCGACTCGTCGGCCGCGGCCGCCAGTCAGGCAATCTAAGCCGGATGTCTGCTGGGTTCTGTCGAAAATAGCACAATGCCCACTCCGATAGTCCCTCTGGCTGCCACCCCCTTACCCAACGATGAAGTTCATTTCCGAGTTGAGGTAGACCAGCGCGATTGCACGCCTACGAACGCGGCGATTCGGGCGGCATTGTCAGATCTCCAGGCCAATGGGATAACGCTGAAGATTTCCTCCATTGTCACGCACGCCGCGCATCACTTCATCAATTCCACGATCGATCCCTTTGGCGTGGGCGAGATGCGCGTCCGTGCCAGTTTGTGCTGGTTGATTCTCTCTGCCTGGAATCCGCGCGCAGAGATCCCCAGAGGCGGCCCCCCATATAGGTTGGTGCTCGACAATCCCAAGTTGGCAAGGCTCAAGGGGCTGGTTACAGAATTGCTCGGGACCGGCGTGGGGCTACTGGTGGCGAAGCGCGTCTATGGCATTCGGCTTTCTTTGTGGAAGTCGACAGGGATGGGCCAAGTTGATTTCATGGCACCGAATCTGTCCCCGGGAGCGCTAAAGCTCGAGGTCCGAGGGCGCTTTGACCGGGTGGGCTGGCCTGCAGCCCATCAGGGCATCCGCGACAAACTCAGGAGTTGGCGAGACTATCGCCACGCAATGGGCGTGCTTTTCGCTCCCAGAAGTACGCCAAACAGCAGGGCAACGGATATTCTTGTCTGCGATCCGGAAGGCCCGGGATCAAATCCTGACAAATACTTTGGCTACCGCTTTTTGTTGCAGCACTATCTTCGTGTCTTTTCAATCCAAGGATTTCGAGAAGTCGCCAATAGCCTGATGGGCCTCATCAGGGGTGGGGATCAGACTTGGGATGCCTACCTAAAAGGCGGGGTCAATGTTCGCCGGGGTGGTTTGTCGAAACGTGTTTCTTTTCGGATTGGTCAACGGCGTTTCAATGGGACCATTTTTGATGGTGCCCATTGGCCCGCACATCTGTTTGGAAAGACGGAGATTCCGAAGGCCGGTGTGTTCTTCTGGGGTTTGGACTCGCAGATCCATGATTCAATCATTAGCGGCTCACTGGACAAAATCTCCGAATTGGCCTTTGAGGACGAGTGCTCTACCCAAGGCCCGTACATTCGCTCTGTATTGAGTGATGGAATGGCGATGGTTTGGGCACCGACCGTCCAGGAAATTATCGAGCATCCCTAAGAATTCCTGCTAACACTTTTGCTAACAAGCCCCGGGATATCGGGGGTCATGGAGGGCCACGGAGGGACATGGCTCTTGGACACGATCCAAGCGTTGCGGAGCTAATTCGGGGCCCGATTTAGCCGAGTGCGCACCTTTCGCGCCACCCAAGAAGCCCCGACTTCCTCGCCACTTTTCCCAATCCTCGACGGAGAAAAGAAAACGCCAAAGCCGCTACGATTGCGGGCTCCGGCGCGATTCGAACTACTTGGAAATTGGAGCGGGCGAGCGGAATCGAACCGCCGTCTCTACCTTGGCAAGGTAGCGTTCTACCATTGAACCACGCCCGCGTTTGGTTGTAAATCTTTAGGTTTCTCGGTTTCGCCCTGGGCCGATTTAGGCCCGTGTATCCAATTCGTATCCAATCCCGTATCCAGGAGCTCGATTCCGACCTTCAAGTGCCCCGTGGATAGGTGGGCGTACCGTTGGGTCATGACCGGGCTGTGGTGCCCGAGCAGCTTCTGCGTGGCGGGCAAATCGTTGGTTCGCATCACGTAATGGGACGCGAACGTATGCCTCAGGTCATGAAACCTGAAATTCTCGATACCTGCGGCCCTCAGCGCGACGGGAAAATCCCGCCTGAGGGTCATGTCCGAAATTTCAAAGAGCCGCCCGGACTTCTTCGGGCCTAGAGCCACCAATACCTCTCGCAACTTGCGGGCGATCGGAATCTCCCTAGGTTTCCCTGACTTGGATTTTAGCACATAGAGAACGTCTTGCGCCAAGTTCACGTTCTCCCAGGCGAGCCCCAGGATTTCGCCGCGCCGCATGCCCGTCAGAAGCGCGCAGACCACCAAGGGATAGATGCGCGGCGAGCAGGACTCCAGCAGGCTGCCGATCTCCTCTTTGGACAAGAAGCGCAGGCGGCTGTTCTCCACGCGAAAGGGCTTGACCTTGGCGGCGGGGTTCGGGCCGTCGAACTTCTCCCACTCGATGCCCCGGTTGAAGATCGCCCGCAGGATCGCGTGGTGGCGGTTGGCGGTCGAGGCCGAGGTGCGCTCCTTGACGCCGTTGACGTAGCGCAGGACGTCCGGAATCGTGATCTTGTCGAGCATCTTCGCGCCGAAATGCTTCTTGAGCCGCCGGACGTGGTGGTTCGTGATATGGCCGCTCGGCTGGTGCTTGCCGTGAAGCTCCATGTAGAGGTCCGCCATCTCCGAGAAGGAGATGCGCCGCTTCTTGCGCTCCGGGAAAAACTTCCCCTCGGCGACCTCGCCCATGCGCTTGCGCAGCACCTGCTCGGCCAGCTTCTTATTCGGCCCGACGACCTCGATGCGCCGCTTCCACTGGCCGTTCTCGTCCTTGTAGCGGAAATCGATGTGCCACTCGGGGCGATCCTTGTGCCTTCTATAGATTCGCATCGTCGACCTTCTCGTCGGTCAGTGACGAAGGTACAAGGACTCCCGCCGGAAAGCAAGGCGATTCTCGACGGCGAAGCGGCCCCGAATCGCGGCCTTCGGGAGCGGCCCCGCCGCGGGTCATGCCCGCGTCTTTTCCGCGTCGATCCAGCGGTCGATGGCCTGCTTCTCGAAGCGCAGCGCCCGACCCAGCCGCACCACGCCGGGTATTCGCCGCATGCTGACCCAGCTATAGATCGTAGACTTGGGCAGGCTCAGGTAGGCCGATAGTTCGTCGACGCTCAACAGGCGCTTTTCCTCCATGCATTGTCCCCCGCGAAGGAAGTCGGAAGCGCCCGAACTGGCGCGGCCGGCATCCTTCCTCAATAAACGGGTGGTTTCGGGTAGGGCGTTACAATTCCCAGGGAGGCGTCGGGAGCTTGCCATTCCACAGTATATCTTATAGAATATCCATAAGATATGTTATGGAGGACGCTGTGAGCAGAGAAATTCTTGGCGATGAGATTCGCACAATTCCGATCAGCACCTTGACGACGACCGTTTCGGTACCGGCCGCGATGTCCGAGGAGTTCGAGGACGGCTACGATGTGCCCGTCGTCGTTCAGGTGGGGAGGGTCGCGATGCGCGTGGCGCTCGCGGTCTCCTCCGGTCGGGAGCTCGTCATTCCCGCATGGCTGAAGGAGGCGGTCGAGTCAGCGGGTCGCAAGACCGGCAATTCGGACGTGCGCTTCATGTTCTCGGCGCGAAGGATCTGGCTCTCGCCAGGCCACCAGGCTCAAGCGCGCAATGCGCTGCGGGATACGACGGCGACTGACGCCGTCGGTTGGGACAATCTGACAGTTCAGACCCGCCAGGCAGTTGCCCTTCGTTGGATTCTGGCGAACGTGGACCTTTCCAGTCCGGAGGTCGGGCAAGTGTTCGAGTCTTTCGGGATCGGTAATCGAGCGACCGGGCGTCGGCGCGCGACGGCTCACTCGATGTCCCAGTAGGCGTCGGCACCGAGCAGGCTCTGGCAGATCGGCTGATATTGCACGATCTCTTGACCCTCGCGGTACCATATGCCGATCTGAATATCGACGACATCTAGTCGCCCCTTCAGGACGTTGTTCTCGAGCCTCCAGTGCGGCTCTTCCCCTCCCTCGGTCGGGCGCGAGACGCCGACGACCGCGCCGATATTGTTCGGGCGAATCGCATCGCGATCGGCATCGGACAGTGCCGCCTGGCCGCTGACAGGATGTGAATGATAGGATCCGATCATTCTGCTCCCATATAAAGTCGAATGAAGAATGGGATGTTGAAGGGTCCAAAGACGCCCACGCAACTGTTCGAAGTCATGGTATGGGGCAACGCTTCTTCGCGTCCGATCTGCAACATAGACGAGAGGGAGGGCGTGGTCAATATACAGCGTATCGACCTCTGCATTAAAATCGCGATGCCCGAAAATATAACCATAAGACTCATACGAATCCCCAAGTCCTGGAATTTGGAAGAGTTCTATGGCTGAGAATACGAGGGATACGGCAGCTGGTTGGGAAACGATCGCGCGCTTCGGCTTATCCTCGGGCATACGCTCCTCGTGCTATCCGATGTCCAGAAATTCCCGCTTCTGCAATGGCCAGTCGCCCTCACAGCGGACGCGCAGTCCGGGCCGTGAGATCCGTGTGCGCGTGCTTTGGATGTTGCCCCACGGAACGATGCGTTTGATGAGCAGGCTCTCGACGTCGGCCAGAAACTCCCGCGTCAGGCGCGAACCCGCATCGAGCAGGACTTCCCCGACCAACACGACGTGCTCGCCGATACCCCGCTCCTCAAGATCGCCCCAAAACCCTTCCTTCCCGGAACGGTTCCAGCGCCCGCGGACGGTCGTCCCGTCGACCTCACCTATGTAAAGGATTTCCGCGGCGTCGGTCGTCAGATAGGAGTAGAGCCCGCGGGAAAGGTCCCAGAGGTCGAGATCGCGGCCGACGTCGCTCCATTGGACGGTAACCACCATGGCCGCATCACCAGCCCAGCGTCGGCGTGAGAAAGCCGAAGTTCTGCTGCTTGTCGGGCAGCGTGAGGATGACCATCACGGACCGGGACCCGTTGACCCCGAACGGCAGGCACTCGGCGGTGTAGGAGAAAGGGGACCGTGAGCCGAGGTCCCCTGCGGGTACCTCACCGCTCATGCGCACGTCAGCCTGATAGCACTGGTTGATGAGACTGGTCTCCGGAATGCCGACGCCCGACCTAATCCACTTCGGGAAGCGATGTGAACGGATGGCATACTTCACCTCGAGCGGGTAATTCATCCCGTAGTCGGCGAACTTGCGCGGCAGACGGGCGAGCGGCGTTGGGTTCTTCACCCGCTTTGAGTGCCTCAGGTCCAGGCCGAGCTTCATGGTCCCGGGGTCCCCGTTCTGGACGGCCTTTCTTTGGAACGGCTGGGCGATGACGACCGCGCAGATCTTTGGATGCGTCCGGATATACCAGTTCGCCGTCGCCTCGATCGAGCCGTCGTAGCGGTCGGACAGCTTCTCGACGGCACCGATTCCAATGCGATCGAAGCTGAGAGCGTCCGGGAAGAACAGCTTGGGGTAGAACATCATGGCCGCGCCGCCGAGAAACGCCTCCTGCTCGGTGTGCTTGCGGCACGTCGGGTCGTCTGCCTCGGGGCAGAACGGGTTGAGCCCCTCGTGGTACGGGATGATGTAGTGGTTATTTTCGTGGGCGATTCCGAGCCTCTTGCGCTTTCGAGGACAGCGCTCATAAAGCTGAATCTCGTGCTTCTCGCGGTCTAGCCAGCAGGGAACCCTCGTCAAGAGTTCGTGCGCCTCCGCTGAGTTTGGTTTCGGGTTCGGGACCGTCTTGATCTTGAGACCAATGAAATCCGAGATTTCCTCCACGGGGATGGGAGGCTTCTTGAAATCGAAGTGGGAAAGGACTTCCCGGACGTAGGTCAGCGGTTGGCTGCCCATGCAGTTCTCGAATTTGATGGCCATGCGGGGGTCTACTTGTCGGATTTAAGCCCCTTCAGGAGGATTTGGAACAACTTTTTTTTGTCCTCCGGGAGCTTTTCGTAATCCCGGAACATCAGCTTGGTCTCGGCCTCTGCTTCCTTCTTCGGGTCGGCCGGCGCTTCGGTATACCCGGCGCAGTTGAACAGCGTCTCAAGAGGGACACCGTAGCCCTTTGCGAGCTGCTTCAACGTATCGGGGCGGGGCTGCTTGCGCTTGCCGTTCTCAAGCTGCCAGATGTACGCCTCCTGGATGCCGGTCGATTTGGCGGCGTCCTTGAGGGAGTACCCCAGCTCCGTTCTCTTCTTTTTCAGGAACTCTGCGAGTCCTTCGCCCATGTCGTTGTGCCCTCTTTTCTCGTCGTAAAACCGCTTGTTGACGTCCCTAGTATAGCATCTCCTGCTATCTTTAGCAAGCACTTTCATTAGCAAACGCTAGACAGCAATTATTATCTTCTGCTATAGTTGCCTTGTAGGAAAAGAAAATGGAGGATTCCAACCGTGATCGTCAAACTCAAGGCCTCGACGCTGAAGCGGCACCTCGCGAAGCGTAACCTGTCGCAGAACTCCTTCGCTCGGCGCATCGGGGTGACGAGCGGGTACATGTCCCAGCTTCTCTGCGGGGAACGGAACCCCTCGCCGGAACTGCGGGAACGGATCATCAAGAAGCTCAACGATGTCCAGAAGTTGAGGGAGCTCCCCGAGTTTGGATTCGACGACTTGTTCACGATCCGAGGGCAATGAGGATGCAGTGAGGAATCTAAACAGACAGTCACAGCCTTCGGAAGAATGGCGTTGCCGCGCATGTCGCCGACTCTTAGGTACGCGACAAGGCGACCGCATCCACATCCAGACTTCGCAGCGAGATCGCTACATCATTGACGGCACCGTATCCGGATTTTGCTCAAGATGCAAGGAGATCAATACACAGCAAACGAATAAAGGAAGAAGTCAGCAGCAATAAGTGACCGGCGCATATGCCGGCCCCAATCCAGTGGTGCTAGACGCCCAATAAATAGGCCAAACGAGGTGCTTGACGCCCGGCCGCGAGGGCGTCCGTGCACCTGGAATGGAAGAACAAGGTCCGCCAGGACCTTTGCCGCACCTGCAACACCGAGAAGTTCGCCGAGAAGTACCTCAAGCTCGGGAGCCGCACCCCGGCCCTGAACCCCTACCCCAACATCGAAGTCCTGCTGGGCATGCTGCGCTCGGACGAGGCGCGGCTCTACGAGAAGAAGGACGCCGCGCTTCACGCGCTGATCGCGGCGGCGCAGGGCCTCGAGCCGGGACGCTTCTGCGCGACGAACCTGCTGCTCTTGGGCATGTGGCCCGGCCTGGACCACCTCTTCTACAAGCTCGCCCGCCTCGAAAACCACCTCCCCGACCTGTTCGCCGAAATCTACTGGTCCTTCCTCGAAGAGATCGCCTCCTTCCGGCTCGCCAAGCGTGACAAGATCGCGGCGAACCTCCGCTGGAACACCGAAGGGCGCGTGCGCAAGGTCGTGCGCTGCGAAGCGCGGCGCTCAGAGCTTGACCGCGCGGTCGGATTCATCGAGTCCGACCTCGATCGGATCATGCCCCAGAAGCCGCACCACCGAGGGTTCGAGATTCGACGAATAACCGACGCGATCCCCCCGCGCGACTTGCGCCGCTGCGCCAAGCGCGCATTCGAGTCCTCCCGCCGCAACGAACTGAGCGCTCCCGAGGCGGAGCTGCTGGCCCGCAAGCTGCGGGAGCTGTCGAAGCGTGGACTCCTGACCGCCGCGGAGGCCGAACTCCTGATCGAGCACGGCCTTAAAGGAAAACAGTTCGCCGAGATCGGCGAGAGTGCGGGCGCGACCGCCGGTGCCATGCGGGTGCGCTACCACCGCGCTAAGGCCAAGGTCCGGCCCTTCCTCGAATCCTCGGGACGGTTGTAACGCGGTGGAGGAAATCGCCCGTTTAGATCAGGAGGCCGGGATGAACGCGCTTAAAGCAAGACAGGTTCTCGACGCGACGATCGGCGACATCGCCCAGGTCCTGGGTGGCATCTTCGCCCTGCACGACGTCGAGGACGCCGTGGTGTGGAAGGCGATGAAGCACCTCGACCTGAGCCACAGCACGGCGCTCGCCCGGCTCCAGGAAAGCGATGGCCCCGAGAGCTTCGAGGACCGCGAAGCCTCCAAGACCCACCCCGCCGTCGAGGCTCTCCTGAGGAAGCTTCGCGTGAAGCGGGACGACTAGGTGACCCACATGAAACTGCCTCAACCGAAATACACGGTGACCGACGTCAAGCACCGATACAGCATCGCCCTGCCGAACGGCGACGTCGTGGGACCGCTCGTCTCGGTGACCAAGGTCCTGAGCGTCCTCAATAAAGAGGCGCTCATCGGCTGGGCGGCGCGCGAGTCGGCTTCCTACTTCAAGACGGAACTCCTGCGCCTCGGCTCGCGCGCCCTCACCCCTGAGACTCTCGGCCAGATCGCCAAGGACGCGGCCGGCGCACACCGCAGGAAGGCCAAAGACGCCGCCGACCTCGGCACCAAGTGCCACGACATCTTTGAGGCGATCATCCAGGGCAAGGAGCCCGAGGCCGTCCCCGAAGAACTCGCCGAGCCTGCCCGCGATTTCAAGCGCTGGCGCATGCAAAGCGACATCGAACTCGTCGGCCTCGAGCTTCCCGTGGCCTCGCTTGAGCATCGCTTCGGCGGTCGCCTCGACGCCGTGGGCTACTCGCCCACGCGCGGGGGCTTCGGCATCGTCGACTACAAGACGTCCTCGGGCTTCTACGGCAACGAGTATGCCTACCAGGTCGGCGGCTACGCCTGCGCCCTGGCCGAGCAGTACGGCGTCGAGGTCGCGTGGGCCGAGATCGTGCGCTTCGGCAAGAAGCCGCCGTATGACTCCGAAGGGCGGCCGGTCTCCGACATGACCGCGGCCGTCCGGGGCTTTCTCACCGCCGCGGAGATGACGCGCCTAAACGGCGTCCCCATCATCAGCAAGCCGACGTTCTCGACAGCCGCCACCCGCGCGGCCGAGGCCGTGGCCAAGGTCCCGGCCAAGAAGAAGCGCAAATCGAACTGCCCGTTTTAGGGCGGAAGGAACTCTAGGAGGAAATATGACGACCGAAACACCCGCAGCACCGGCGCAGGACGCGCCGCCGAAGTTCAAGTTCGCCCCGCCCCGCGGCAAGCTCAAGACGGGCATGCCGACCGACGGGCTGTGGATTCTGGCGGGCTTGCCCAAGGCGGGCAAGACCACGCTCTCGGCCGGCATCCCGGGAGGCGTGCTCCTGGAGCTTGAGCGCGGCGGGGCCGACCGCGTCGAAGGCTGGATTCAGGAGATCCCCGACCTCGAGGTCTTCCGCCAAGCCGTCATGGCCGCAGTCGAGGACGCGAACGTCAAGGCGATCGTCATAGACAGCCTCGACGTCGTAAGCGACTGGCTCGAGGTTGACGTGGCCGAGCAGTTCGGCCTCGACAGCGTCAGCGAGCGCAAGGAGGGCGTCAACGGCTTCGAGGTCTGGAAGGAGCTCCGCTCGCGCTTCGAGAAGCTCATCAGCCTGCTCAAAGCCTCGGGCAAGCTGGCCGTCCTCGTGGCCCATAGCCGCGAGCCCAAGATCGATGCCGACGGCCGGGTCATCGTGCCCGCTGGCATCAGCATCCCCGGCAAACTCGGCGGCTACATCGCCGCCGAAGCCGACGCCATCGGCCACTGCTACAAAAAGCAAGTCGGAAGCGTCACCCAGTACTTCGTGAGCTTCCAAGGCGGCCCCCTCGGTACCTGGGGAAGCCGCATCCCCGAACTCGAGGACAAGACCATCATGCTCCCGCGCGCGGGACAGTGGGCCGCGGTCTGCGCGGCGGCGGATGCAAAAGCGCCGGCGACCGAGCCGGAGAAAGCGGCGGGCAAGAAACCGAAAGCTCAGACCAAGGGAGGAAAGTAACTATGGCAGAAATCGACTTCGACGCGGACGCAGAGGCGCGGAGAGCAGCCCGGGAGCTGGCGGAGGGGACTTCAGCCCCGCCCCGCGCGGCTTCTACACCCTCCAAATCGCCGAGCACTCTGACGGCGAACGGACACGCGGCGGCAAGAACCCGGGCACGCCGATCACGAAGATGGTCTGCGAGATCGCCGACGAGGGCGATCACTTCGGTAAGCGCGTCTGGCACAACGTGGTCTGGATACCGCGCGGTTCGGGCGAGAAGGCCAACCCCGGCCACGGCATGGCGGTTCACTTCCTGCGCGCCGTGGGCCTGCCTTTCGATGGAAAGTTCCGGCTCGCCGAGTCGGACCTTAAGGGCCGATCGTTTCGCGTCCTTCTGGGCGTAACCACCTACGACAAGGTGGTAGACGGGCGGACCTACACCAACGAGAAGAACTTCATCGAGGAACTCTACACCGAGTCCCATCCAGAGCCCGATGAACTGCCGGCCCCGCGCACGCCGCGCAAGGGCGCGCGGCAGACGCCCACGGACAAGCAGGTGGAGCGCCCCGGCGCGGTCGACGAGGAGCCCGTGCCCTTCTGAGCAGAGGCCCCCGGTCCGGGATTGCCCGGGCCGGGGCTTCGGCGGGAAGCCCATGCAGAACAACCACAAAGAGACCGGCATTGTCCTTCGACCCTACCAAGAGGCCGCGATGGTCGCCTGGGACGGAAAGAGGGAGGCGGGACTCAGGCGCGGCATCATCAACCTGCCCACGGGATGCGGCAAGACCGTGACGGGGCTCGCCATCGCCAAGCGGCTCGGCGCGCGAACGCTCTGGCTCGCTCACCGCGACGAACTCATCGAGCAGCCGCAGCGCGCGATGCGCGCGGTCTGGCCCGCGGCCGAGACCGGGGTGGTCAAGGCGGACCGCGACGAGACGGACGCGCAGGTTGTGTTCGGCTCGATACAGACTGTCTCCAGGCCCGGCCGCCTCGAGGGACTCTCCGGCTTCGACCTTGTCGTGGTGGACGAGTGCTTCCCCGCCGGAACGCTTGTCGATGGAAAGCCTATAGAGAAACTCGTGCCGGGTGACCTCGTCTGGTCAGTCAGTCCGACCGGCCTGCTTGAGCGAAGAGCCGTCAGGCGGGTTTTCAAGCGGAAGCCGTCGGGTCTGCTCCGAGTCACGGTGGCCGGTATCGGGGATGTGATCTGTACGCCCGGGCATCCCTTCTTCTCGGACGGACGTTGGGTTCCCGCCTATCGTCTACGTCCTGGCTCGGGACTGGTTTTGTGGAAACAGGAGGCATCCGATGAAGATCGCTCACTGCGCTTGGTGCGAGGCGAATACCGCCGTGACCGGCAAGCGCCGCCGGGATCTCCTGCGCAGATCGGGAAGGGCCTATTGCTCCGAATCCTGCAAAGCTGCCTATGTCAGATCGGTATCCTCGCGAACAATGTCCAGAACGAACAGGATTTTTGCGTCCGGGAGAATGCGGGCGAACAATCCCATGCGCCGCCGGTCCGTCCGCGAGAAGATGTCTGCGACGCTCAGAAGGATCGGCCACGGGCCGTTGCCTCGCGGCGGGAACGGACGTGGACTTACGAAACCGCAAGCCGCCCTTGCCGACGCATTAGGATGGGAGACGGAATTTGTTCTTCCGACGAGGACCGGCCGGGGGAGCGGCTATCCCAACCATTACAAGCTGGATATCGCGCACCCGGGGCTCAAGATCGCGATAGAAGTGGACGGCGGCAGCCACAACGCCATCGAGCGCAGACTGCAAGATCGGAAGAAGGAAGAGCTCTTGGATTCGCTCGGGTGGAAAGTGTTGAGGTTCTCGAACCGAGAGGTGACGAAGAATTTGGCGGGCTGTGTCCGGGTGGTCACGTCTACAATCTCGAAGTCGAGCGCAACCACAACTACTTCGTAAGCGGCATCCTCGTCCACAACTGCCATCACGCGGCCGCGGCCACCTATCGCCGAACGCTGGAACATCTCGGCTGCTTTAACGGCGGACCGCCCACCCTCGGCCTGACCGCCACGGTCGAACGCGGCGACAGGCTGGGCTTAGATACCGCGTTTCAGGAGATCGTCTACCAACTTCAGCTCCTTCAGGCCATCAAGGACGGCTGGCTGGTGGATCTGCGCACCAAGCAGGTCGAACTAAACTTCAGCCTCGACGACATTGGCCTCGTGAGTTCTGACTACAACCAGGGCCAACTCGGCGAGGCCATGTTTCGGGCGGGCGCGGCCGAAGCGACCGCCGAGGCGTATGTCGAACACGCCCCCGGCCGCAAGGCGCTGATCTTCACCGTCACCGTCGACCAAGCGCGGCGTACCGCCGATGCCCTCCAGGCTCGCGGCGTCGCAGCCGAGTTCCTATCCGGCGACACGCCGATCGACGAGCGCAGGGCCATCCTTCGGCGGCTTAAGACCGGCGATACCATGGTCGTCTGCAACTGCGCGGTCCTCACTGAAGGCTTCGACGAGCCGTCCATATCGGCCGTCATGATCGCGCGGCCTACGCGGTCCAAGACGCTCTACCTCCAGATGATCGGCCGCGGGACGCGGATTTTCCCAGGCAAGGAGGACTGCCTCATCATCGACTTGGCCGGGGCGTCGAGCGACCACAAGCTCGTGCAAGCTCCGGCTCTTTTCGGCCTCAACCCCGATGAGGTGGGCGACGAAACGGTGACCGAGGCGCTCGAAGAACAGGACGAGCGGAAATCGCGAGAGGACGACTTGGTCCAGTCGTACCTAGAGGCCAACAAGGAGCGCCGCGCGCGCAAGAGCATCCACTGGGTCGAAGCATCGCCCGATCTCTACGCGCTCTCGGCCGGCAATCACGGCATGGTTCTCATGGCGAAGCGCTCGGACGGCTGGATCGTCGAGGTCGCGCCTCGTGACCGCTGGGCGTCGCACGAGAAACTCCAATCCGCGCCGGTCGACCTCGAGTTAGCACAGGGCATCGGCGAGGACTACATCCGCCGGGCACGGGCGGAAACGCTGGTGTCCGAAAACGCCTCCTGGCGAAGAAGGCCCGCGTCGAGCAAGGTCCTAAACGCGCTGACCAAGTTCCGCATCAACCCGCCTCCGGGACTTACCGCGGGCGAGGCGGGAGACCTTCTGAGCGCGGCAATCGCGCGCTGTGCCGCGAGGCGCATGGGATGATGAAGCCCGACGCTGAGGCCATGCGCGCCCACTTGGAGCACCTCTTCGGCGGCTGGCTCGATGAATACCAGGACGGCCTCGTGGAGCTGGCCTGGGCCGACGCGAAAGACGGCAAGCTGCGCCACTCCCGGCTCTTCGAGACCGACTGCTTAGACGACCTGGCAGAAACCGCCGCGCGCGTAAACGCCGTCGCCGGGCAGAACGTCTACATCGGCGCGGCGCTGCGCAAGCACGGCACGCCGCGCAACAGGCGCGCGGCCGACGCGAGCTTCTACGCTCTGACCGCCTTCTATGTCGACCTCGACGAGGCGGGAGCCTACAACCGGGCTCTCACACTGACCCGGGATGTTAGACCTACCGCCGTGGGCGTGACGGGGAAGCATCCCCACACTCGCGCGCAACTCTGGTGGCGGCAGGAGACTCCCGTCGCAGATCCCGACCTGTGCCGCCGGCAGAACCGAGCCCTCGCCGACGCTATGGGCGGCGACACCACGGTCACGAATCCCAGCCGCGTCATGCGTCTCGCGGGCTCCATCGCCTGGCCCAAGAAGCCCGGCCGGGTCGTGGAGCGCACAGATTTCAGCGTCCGTCCCGACGGCAGCCCCTATCCGGAGGGCAGGGTCGCGCGCTTCTTTTCCCCTGCCGAGAAGCCAGCGCCCCCAAGCAATCATCCAACGGCTCCCCGACGGCGACATTCGATTGACCCTTCTCGTCCGTCACCGGACGCCGAGACCCTTCTTGGCCAGGTGGGCCCGGGCAACTGGCACGCGCCGATGCTGCGCGCCGTGGCCCGTTTCGTGGCCGCGGGATGGTCCGACGAGGACATCCTGGCCAAGGCCGAGCCCTATACCCTATCCGGCTGGACGACAGAGCAGACTCGCGGCGAGGTGTCGGCCATGATCGCGGGAGCCCGGCGCAAGGGCTTCGCCCGTCAACGTCTCTCGCCGTGGAAACTCGTCGATGGCGTGCCGCCCGCATATCTCTCCAAGCCCCTCGCGAGGGACGAGGCGTCCGCTCAGTTGCGCTCTTGCATCTCGCAGTGGTTCGACCAGACGCAGGCCCTGGCGCTGGCCCGACGAGAGCTCGCTCGACGCTACAAGTCTCGGTTCGCGCGCCGGACGCCGCGGGAGATCGCCGACGCTTGGCGCGCCGAGGTCAAGGAGAAGTACGGCATCGCCGATCTACGCGCGGCCCCGCGGCTCGCGGTGCAGGCCGTGGCGGGGATTGGAAAGACCGAGGCCGTCGTCCAGGAAATCGTGTCCCGCCCGAAGCTCAGGGACTTGCACATATCGATCTTCGTCCCGACCTTGGACCTAGGCGAGCGTTTGGCCCAACGGATCGTCGAGCTTTCCTTCGACCCCCGATTTGCGCCGGGTCCCGAGGTGCGCGTCATGCGTGGCAGGCTGGCCGAGGCGACCGAAGAGCGCGGGCCTCGCGAGCCCAAGACGATGTGCCGCAAACCCGACGCGGCGGACCTGGCCAGTCGGCTAGGGCTAAACGTCTTCAAGACGCTGTGCAGGTCCGGCGCGGGGACATGCGAGCACTACGACCACTGCCCCTGGATCAAACAGTGGAACGACCGCGGACCGGCGGTAAGGATATGGTCACACCAGTACCTTCACCTGCCCATGCCGTCGGGCTTCCCGGCGGCGAACATGGTGATCGTCGACGAGTCGGTCGTGGAAACGCTGGCAGGGGAGCTTGCCTTCGCCCCGGACCGCCTGGCCGAGACGCCCTCCTGGGCCGAGGGCGAGTCGGCGGATTGCCTCGACCGCGTTCGCAAGGCGCTCTCTGAGGACAAGCCGCTCCTCGAGGCGGCGAGGGCGCAGGGCCTAGACGGGGAAATCCTCGCGCGGGCCGCGGAAGCGGCCGAAGGGCGGGAGGACGGGGACACGGGCGTGACCCCCGATATGCCCGAGGGCGAGGCGGTGGAGCGTCTGGCCGCGCTCGAGGAGTCCGAGCGCAAGAAGATCGCGCTCCTTCTGCGGCAGCTCGCCAATGAGGTCGCGCTCAAGCGTCCGGGCTCGCACGCCGTCGAGCTCCGGCGCAACGATGCGGTGACGGTCAACGGCAAGACAGAGCGCCAGAATCGGATCTTCGTCCGATGGCGGCAGAAGGTCCTGGCGGGCAAGTACAAGCCGCTACTCCTGATCGATGCGGACGCCGACGACGAGATCAACCGAAGGCTTTTCGGCGAACCGCTTGAGCACGTGGCGATCTCCGTATCACGGAACGCGGTAGTGACGCAATGCCACAGCTCCTCGTTTTCCCGCAGGTCGCTGATCGGATTTCCCGGCGCGCCGCCGAAACTGGCTGCTCAGGCGGCCAAACGGATCGCGCAGATCAAGAGTCTCATCGAAAAACTTGCGCGAAGCGCCCGGCTGTTCGTCATCTGCGCCAAGCCCGTTCGCCGCGCCATCACGGGGGAGAGGGACGAGAAGCTGCCCCTGTGTTGCGAATGGAAGGGCGCGACGATAGCGCACTTCGGCCGCGTCCGAGGCGTGGACGACTGGAAGCACCATGAGGCGGTCTTGATGATCGGCCGCGAGCAGCCGCGTGCTCGCGATATCGAAGGGCTCGCCCGAGCGATCTGGGACGACGATCCCGAGCCGCTGAGCCTTCCAGGCGAGTATGTAGAGACTCTGCGCGGCTATCGGATCAAGAACGGAAACAAGGCCGGTGCTCGGGTACATACGCACCCCGATCCCCGGGTTCAACGCGTCCTCGAGCTTAAGCGAGAGCGCGAATCGGTCCAGGCCGTAGACCGCATCCGGCTGGTCTACACGAACACGGCAAAGGAGGTCTACATCTTGAGCAAGCTGCCGCTGGACTGGATGTGGACAGGCTCGCGAGCTTTAGAGATATCCTGGTCGGCCGCGCGGTCAGCAGGCTCGGCCAGGCGTACATGCGCGGCGCGGGCACGCTGCCCTTGGTCCCCCGGATTTTGGCCGATCGATGGCCCGATCTATTCGCCTCCACCAAGGCCGCAAAACACGAAATCGACAGGAAAATACATCTGATCCGAAAAGGCCCACAAGTCAAGACTACCTTGTCTTGGAGTTTGGGCCTTTTCAGATTCCGCCAAAAGCGATCCAGAAAGCAGGGCGGCGCGTCGCCCTGGTCCACCGCCATCCTTGCGGCCGATACCCCGTACTTCCGGGCAAGGGTCCGCGACCTGATGGGATGCGAGATCGCTTGGGAATCGCCCGCGACCTGCGAGAGTTTCGACCCCTCTCGCGGCGAATCACCCGATTGGTTTGAGTCGCTGTTCGGAAATGGAGGAGCGCATGGCAACTCGGACCAGCACAACGATGATGGGGACCGAGCACGATGATCGCCTCGCAGCGGCTTTCCGACGGGGTGCTGCTCTTCCTGCCGCTTTGCCCCTCGACCAACGCCAGGATGCGCCCCGTCCGGATGGGCCGCCTGTGCCGGGACATCCTGACCGCCGAGGCCAGGGACTACATCCGGTCCGTCGGCCTCGCGCTCAAGCTCTGGGCGCGCTTCAAGAAGTTCCGGCCTATCGACTCCTACTGCCGGCTGGACCTGTGGTTCATCCTGCCCCGGACCAACTGCGACGCGCACAACTACGGCAAGGTCCTCTTCGACGCGATGGAAGCCGGCGGCATCGTCACCAACGACAAATACATTCTGCCGCGCGTGATGGGAGTGTGGCATGACGCGCGGACGCAAATCATCGTGAAGTTCCCGCGTTTTCCGACGAGAGCAAGCGCATGAAACGCTGTTCACATTTTGACTTGTGCATGGACTTAGGAGGGAGGCCGCGACTATAACATGAGAACTCTATATCCGATGAGAAGCTGTCGCCACTGCGACAAACGCTTTCAGGCGCTCTCGCCCAATCAGCAGATATGCCGAGACTGCCGGCCGAAGCGGCGTCGCAGGTACATGCGGGACTACCGGCGCAAGGAGCGGCGAGAGTTGAAAAAGACCTGGCAGGAGTTGGAACAGACGAATGGATAAGCCCAAGGGCGGCTCACGCCGCTATCCCCGCGAGACAATCATCAACGCGATCAAGAAGGTCCGCGGCGGGGCTTCGATGTGCTCGGTCGCAGAAGAGATCGGCACGCGGGCCAACTCGGTCAAGTATTGGATGGACCACGCCGACAACTACCTCGGGCCTGAGGACAAGAAGGCGCTGATCGCCGTCGACGGCTTAGACGATAAGACGCGCGATACGGTCTGCGGGGAAGGTTGGAGCTCGGTTATTTTTCAGTTCAAACAGTCGAAGAAGGAAACCGACGCGGCGCTCTTGCAGCAGCGCACGAACTTCATCGACAAGGTGATCCCGCATCTGTTGCGGCTCGAAAAGGCTTCCGGCGGAAGCCTCGCAAACGAGCAAAAGGAACTCATCCCCAAGGCCGACCAGGATAAGGCCATTCAGGAGATGGAGGTCATCGTCGCGCGCTTCACGCGCAATCGCGAAGAGAAGGAGGCGTCCGCAAGCCAGCGCGGGTCGCGCCCTGAAGGTGAACGAGGCGATCAGACGAGCGGCGAGGTGATCGACGTGCCGACGGAGAAACCGACGGCGGAAGGAGCAAATGAAGCAACTTCCGAGTAGACATAATCGTCCATTATGCGCAGTGTTCTCCCGACGAGGAATCGACTCCTACCAGCTCGCGCGGGCTTTGCGTAAAAATCAGGACGCCGATCGCGCACACTCCTGTCAGCGTCGCGTTTTGAACGTGAAACCTGTTTCGTATCTATATTTTTTATTCAAAACGTTTTGCCGCTTTATCCTTATTTTCACTTCAAAATTCTTTTTGAATGCCCGGACCCGGCGGCCCGCCCCATGAAGACGCACGACCGGCGGCTGACCGAGTGCTTCTACCTGGGCAAGTACGTCCTCGGATACGATGAGTTCACCGACCTTCACCTCGGCTGGTTCGACGATCTGCTCAAGCACAAGAAGCTTCTGCTGATCGCGCCACCGGGGCATCTTAAGTCCACCTGCTGCACGATCACCTATCCGCTGTTCCGGCTGACCGAGGACCGCGACATGCGGATCATGATCGTTAACGAAATCCTCGACAACTCGAAGGGCTTCCTGGCCGAGATCAAGGGGCATATCCGCGACAACGAGGCCTTCCGCGAGCGCTACGGCGACTGGAACATCGACGCGGACAAGTGGTCGGAGGAGAAAATCCAGCTCGCCCGCACCGTCATCCGCAAGGAGCCCACGATCCTGGCGGTCGGGGTCATGGGGACGCTCGTCTCGCAGCACCCGAATCTCATCATCGTAGACGACCCTTGCTCGAACCGAAACACGCAGACATCCACGCAGCGTCGCAAGATTTGGGACTGGTTCCGCCGCGACCTGGTGCCCCGCCTGGGGGATAACGGCCAGATCATCGTGGTCTCGACCCGCTGGAACCGCGACGACCTGCCAGGCCAGATCAAGAAGGACCCCGGCTATGCGGACTGGAAGGTCATCGAGCTGGCCGCCGACTGGAAGGACGCGCAGGGCGAGACCCACGCGCTCCTGCCCGAAAAGTTCACCCCCGAGAAGCTCCGCACGATCCGCGCCCAGCTCGGCACGGCCAACTACCAGTGCATCTATCGCAGTTCGCCCGAATCGGTCGAGGGCCAGGATTTCAAGGCCGCCTGGCTGGATTCCGGGCGCTTCGACAAGCAGCCCGACGACCTGACCATCTTCGCGGGCATCGACCTCGCCATCGGCAAGCGCTCGCGCAACGCCTACTTCGCCTATGCGGTGATCGGCGTCGACCTCAAGACCGGCGATGTCTGCGTGATCGACGGCTACAAGGGCCGCATCCCGTTTAACGAGCAACTGAAGGCGGCCAAGCGCATCCATCGCCATCACCACCCACGGCTGATCGTCCCGGAGGCCAATGCCTACCAGGCCGCCTTCACCGAGTCCCTGCGCACCGACCCCGATACCCGCCGCCTGCCGCTTCGGCCCCACAACACGCAGGGCGATAAGCACGCGCGGCTGCGCGGCCTGGCTCCGCTTTTCGAGGTCGGGGCGATACGGCTTCCCCGAAGCGACGCGGCCTGGGTCGAGCAGTTGGAAGAAGAGCTCCTCGGCTTCCCGGACGGCACCTTGGACCTCATGGATGCTCTGTGGCTGGCGCTTCAGGGCGTGGAGATGCAGCGCGTGGAGCCTCGGATCAGCTTCGCGGAGGACCTGTGAAAGGAGACGCTACGCTAACGAGTGCTGAAACCGATCGGCCCTGGAAGATCGAGATCGGGCAGAGCTTTTGGATACGCCTTGCCGTTATGCTTCTCCTGGATGTGCATGTCAACGCAATTTTTGTGCATGGGCTTCTTGGCACCGCACTTGCTGCACGCAAAGATATTGCCGCCCTTACCCTCGATCTCCTTGTCCTCGCAAAAGTCGTACGCACAGAGTCGGTTGAAACTCATTTTTTCCCTCCGAGAATGTCTATTTTATCATTTCCCATTCTTGCTACTTGCCCAACGGTGGTGTCCGGCTCATGAGCCTCCGCGAGCGCATCGCCAAAGCCCTCTTCGGCGAGCCCGATATCACGGCCGGGAGCGGCGGCGGCATCCACCATGTCCAGGGCTTAAGCGCCGAAGAGGCCGCAGCGGCCAAGGACCTCTTGGGCGCGCTGCGCGGCGAGGTCGAGAAGCAGGGCAAGGGCGTGCAGCCCCATACGACCTTCGGGTTGTCTGACCGGCATGGGATATTGCCGCCCATCGACTTCACCGTCTTCGATCAGATGTTCGAGCAGACGAGCTGGGTCCGCGCGGTGGTCGGCGTCATCACCAAGGCGGTGACGGCCAAGGGCTGGGGCCTGCGGCCGCTCTCCCCGGACGCCGATCCCAAAAACGCCGAGACCCTGCGGGAGTTCTTCGCCAACCCGAACCCGCAGGACACCTTCGTGGAGATCCTAGACGACATCACGCGCGACTCGTTCGTGTTCGGCAACGCCTTCACCGAGGTGGTCCGCGGACTGGGCGGCAAGCCGCGTGAGATGTGGACGCTGGACGCCCCCTCGATGCGGGTGCGCATCGACCCGCATGGCCTGATCCTGGGCTATGTCCAGGTGCCGGCGGTAGCGCTTGGCGGCAAGAGCGATGTCGCCTTCGAGCCGCGCGAGGTCATGCACAACAAGCTCGGGACCAAGGGCTCGGCGCTCTACGGGCTCTCGCCTTTGGCCTCTCTCATCTTGCCGGTGACCGTGGATAAGTTCGCGCAGATATACAACAGGGCCTTTTTCTTGAACGGCGCGAAGATACGCGGGGCCTACGTGATGAAGGACGCGACGCCCGAGCAGGTGGAGCGCAACCGCGAGTTCCTCAAGGCCCGCGCCAAGGACATGAACCTGGCCCAGGCCGACCTCGTGCTGGAGGGCCCGGTCGAGTTCAAACAAATCGGCACGACGCAGAAGGACATGGAGTTCCTGAGCCTACGCGAATTCACCAGAAACGAGATTTTGGCCGTCTATGGCGTGCCGCCCGCCATGGTCTCGATCATCGAGACGGGCAACATCGGGGCTGGCACTGGCGACACGCAGAGACAGAACTTCTATGAAGAGACCGTCGCCCCTTTCCAGCGCCGCGTAGCCGAGAAGATCACCCAGCAGATCATCAACAACGGCTTCGGCATCACGGACTGGGCCTTCGAGTTCAACCGGCGCACCATCGACGAGAAGCAGCAGGCGGATATCCTCAACATCTACTTGAGCAACGGCGTCCTGCGCCCCGAGGAGGTGCGCCCGATCGTATTGGCCGGACTGCCGCAGATCAGGAAAGCCATGGGCGTCGAAGACGACGAAATCTTCAAGGCCCTGCGCGGCCGCTCGGACACGATCACCAACGCCACGCAGGCGGTCATCAAGCTGGAGAACAGCTTCCTGACCTCGCTTAAGCAGTTGCTCGGGAGCTTCGCCAACCGAATCGAGGAACGGCTTCCCAAGCTCAAGATGCAGGATCTGGGCGACAAGCTCCGGGCCATCGCCCCCAAGTTCGAGGAATACGTCGCGGCGCACAGCATCATGCGCTTTGTGGGCTACCGCGCGCCCGAGGCGGTGAAGGCTCTTCCCGAACTGGAGGTCCTGCTCGAGGCCATCGACCAGGATCGGGTGGCTGAACTGCTGGAGCGCTTCAACCTGAGACTCGCCCGCAGGGGGCTCAAGGTTTCTTCGGCGCGCTCTCGCGTGGAGACCCCGGACGAGATCAGCGTCGAACTCGAGGAGCTGATCCGCAAGAACTCGATCGTCGTGGCCGCGAACGTCGCGACGTCCATCAAGGATTCCTTGCGGCGCGAGCTGGTCGAGGGCCTGACGCGAAATGAGACCATCCCGCAGATCCGCGACCGCATCGCGGCCAAGCTCTCGGACTTCGTCACGGTGCAGGTCAAGGGCGCGACCGACGACCGTGGCCGGGTTTTCCAGGGGCCCTACACCCGGTCCCTGTCGCGCGCGGACTCGGCCGAGATCATCGCCCGCACCGAGGCCAACCGCGCCTACAACCTGGGCACGCTCGACGCCTTGGAGCAAAACGACGTCGAGGAGGTGACCTTCCTCCTGGCGGGCGACGCGTGCCCGGCCTGCCGCGCGGTCTCGGACTCTTTGCCGGGGACCAAGATCGGCAAGAAGTTCACGCTCGATGAGGCACGGGCGGTCATCCCCGTGCATCCAAACTGCTTCCCCGCTCACGTGCCCGTCTTCACGCCGGAAGGCTGGAAGAAGATATCCCAACTCCTGGCCGGGGATAAGGTGCTGACCCATAGGCTTCGATTTCGCAAGGTCGCGCGAACCTTCACCCACGAGTACGACGGCCCCATGATCCGCCTCGCCTACCACCGCTCGGACTGGCGCGGCGATGTGGCCTGCACGCCCAATCACAGGTTCCTCACGTCGCAGGACGAATGGAAAGAGGCGCGGGAGCTTCGAGCCGGCGACGCGGTGCTCCTGCTGGCCAACCGTTGCGGCGCATGCGAGAAACCCATCCCCTACTGGCGGAGTTTCTGTTCAAAACGCTGCGTGGCGACCGCCGAATGGCGCGATCCCAAGCATAAGCGGCTGGTATCTGAGAAGGCTCGGGCACAGATGCTGCGCGAATACGCCGAAGGAACACGCGATGGCCGGGCCATCCTCCAGAAGGCACACGCCGCCGTTCGCAGAATGGTCGCCTTGGGGATTTTCCCGGAGCATCTGCGCCGCTATTGGGAGACCCATGACCGCTCGGAGGCGATGACGCCCGAAGCGAGGGAGAAGGTGCGGCAGGAGAAGATGGGAGCCAAGAACTGGATGTACGGCCGCAAGGGGCCGCTTCATCATCTGTGGCGAGGCGGCAAGGTAAAGTATCGAGGCAAGGATTGGGCCAAGACCTGCCGGGCGGTCAAGGAGCGCGACGGTTTCCGCTGCACGACGTGCGGCATAGCGGAGGACGAGTCGGCGCGGTCTTTGGGCGCGCCCCTCCAGGTCCACCACCTCATTCCCTTCCGCGTCAAACCGGTCAACGAGGCCCAATGGCTGACGACGCTGTGCCCTCGCTGCCACGCGCAGATGGAGCGGGTGACCGATCGTCTGCTCTATAACGATCTGCACGAGTACCGGACGATGGAGGTCCGTCTTGTGGAGGTGGAAAGCTTCCAGCCGAAGAGAGCCCTACGCGTCTACAACCTGGAGGTCGAGGAGGACGAGAGCTACATCGCCCGGGGGTTCGTGGCCCATAACTGCCGCTGCACGTGGATCGTAGGGGAATCGTGAGCAGCGCGGGATGGCGAGGCGGCGCTTATGATTTCGGCTGGAAGCCGATCGACTTGCGCGGCGGGTCGGGCGGTTCCATCAGCTCTCGGATGGCATCGAATACCACTCGGAATTTCGCATCGTACTTACTTTCCAGCGCGTCCAGTCGACGCGCCAGGTCTTTGTGGGAGGCCAGCATTTCTCGGAGCTTGACGAAGGCCCTCATGATGGCGATGTTGGCCTGTACCGCTCGCGTGCTGCGAAGCACGCTGGAGAGCATCGAGACACCCTCCTGGGTAAACGCATACGGTAGAAACCCGCCGAGGCTGCGTTTGGAAGGTATCACATTCTGTGATACCAAGAGATCGGCTTCTTTCTTGGAAAGCTGGAACATAAAATCGGATGGAAAACGTTCACGATTTCGCTTGATCTGTTGCCTTAAGGCAATGGCTTTAACGCCGTACAAGACCGCTAAATCCCGGTCCAGCATGACCCTATGACCACGCAGGAGATAGATACGCTGCTCAACTCCATCCGGAAGAACTAAGGATTTCATAGTCGAAAGGCAGTATAGCAAAAGCATCTTCGACAGGTAAAAACATGGAAACTCTGATAAAACTCGACCTCGCCGACTTCGGCAACATCTTCCGCAGGTCCCCGGCTGACCTCGACGACCAGGAACTGCTCGCCCTGGACTTCATCCTGCACCGCGCCTGGCAGGTCAAGCGCGAAGGCGGGCTCGTTAACCTGGGCGACAAGTCCTACAGCTTCGAGGAGTTGATCGCGCGCCACGCCCTGGCCAAGAAGGAGATGTCCGAACGAGCGTTCCGCCATCCCGTCAGCGATGAGCTGGACGCGAAGACCGCGCCGCTGCTGAGCCGGGGAGAGGACGAGACAGAAAAGGGTGTCCGGCAGGCCTTCGGCTCCTATGCGGGAAAGAAGGGCCTCGCGGGCCGCATCTGCTCGCACATCCCCTATCACCGGACCTACGTCGAGCCCTTCGCCGGCGGCGGGGCCGTGTTCTGGCGTAAAGACCCCTCGCCCAGGGAAGTCCTCAACGACCGGGACGCGGAGATCCCGTTCATGTACCGCTTCATCCGCGACCACACGGCCGAGGACCGCCGCGCTCTGGCCCAGCGCGACTGGATCATCCGCAAGTCTACGCACGAGCGGCTCAAGAAACTGGAGCCGACGACGGACAGGGACCGCTTCTACAAGTCCTTCTATCTCACCCGCTCGTCTTATGGCAAGCAGCGCGGCGGCTCGTTTAACCCGGCCAACGAGGGCGTGCGCATCGACTTCGAGCGCAACATCACGGGCGCACAGGCCCGGCTCAAGAACGTCGCCGTCCATAACAAAGACTACCTGGCGATCCTCAAGAAGTACGACGGGCCCGAGACGTTCTTCTACATGGACCCGCCCTATCCGGGCACCTACAACCTCCACGACTTCGGCTTCAAGGAAGAGCAGTTTCTCAGGGCGATCAAGGGCCTTAAGGCGAAGTGGATCGTCTCCTACACCGCGGAGCGCGCCAAGGTCTTCAAAGGCTATCACGTCTACCGGGTCAAGCGCCGCAACCAGATGCGGGGTCCTGGCGGCAACCAGGAGTGGATTACCGAGCTCATGGTCTCGAACTTCCCGCTTGAGTCGCTTCATCTCTACATCGAGAAGCAGTTGACGGCCACGCCCGAGGGAGACGAGGCGACGGCCTCCGACCTGCCCTTCCTCGATGATATCGACGACCTAGAGAAAATCAACTCGCCGTTTGTGAGCCCGGGCGGCAAGCGCATGATGGCCCGCAAGATCATCGAGCTTCTGCCAGAGCATAAGGCCTACGTCGAGCCCTTCGCCGGGGCCGGGCATGTCCTCTTCCACAAGGCGCCCTCGGAGGTCGAGGCGCTAAACGACGTGAACGCGGACCTCATCTTCGCCTACCGCTTCGTCAAGCGCATGACGGACGCGGACCTGGCGTGGCTTAAAAGCCAGAGCTGGGTGATCTCGGAGAAGCGGGCGCGAGATCTCTTCGAGCTCAAGCCCCGAACGCCGCGCGAGCGCTTCTACCGCTTCGCCTTTCTCAACAAGGCCCACTACTGGGGCCGAACCTATGTCCGGGAGGGGCTGCGCCGCTCGCCGACCTCGCCGCATCGCGTGGGCGCGACGATCGGCGGGCTCGACGCGCTGCCGAAGGTCCGCGAGCGGCTCGCAAAGGTACGCATGCACAACGAGGACTGGAAGCAGGTCGTCGCGCGCTACGACGCGCCCGACACGCTATTTTTCATCGACCCGCCCTACCCGAGCCACTGGCCGAAAGAGAAGGGACCTCTGGCTGGCAAGTGGTTCGACGACGCGGAACTCGTCCGGGTGCTGAAGGGGCTCAAGGGGCGGTTCATCCTGAGCTACGAGTTGGAGAAGGCCGCGGCCTTCAAGGACTTCCGGAGGACCCGCATCAAGACGGTCCATACGGGGACGCACCAGCTTGGGAATCGGAGGAAGTATGAGTTGCTGGTCTCGAATTTTTCTTTAAAATGAAGCGGCGCTTCCTTGGACAAAGTATCGGCATACAATCGAGACAACGCCTCTTTCCTCCTCTGGTGTCCGTCGGTTCTACCCGTTGTTAGACCGAGCCGTTGATGTTTATTCCGACTTTGATCTTGGGATTGCTGGAAACTTGGCCCATTGATGCTCATGATTCTTTAGATCGCCCCAGTTCAGACCCGTGGATCCGGGACGCGAACGATATGCGTCTTGCGCCTCCTTATGTGTCAGGATAAAAAACCTCAAATGACCTTCACTATCGGGTGGCGGCACGTGGACTACCACAAGAAAAAGGTCGTTTTGAGCCTCGCCTGCGAAGAATATGTCCTGGACTCGGAGTCCGGCCGCGTAGGTGATGCCTTTGACCTCGACCTTGAAGGCCATCCCATCCGGGACTGAACACAATAAATCGACTTTCGAAGTGTTCGACATTGTGAGGCAAACGTTAAAGCCCCGTCGAGACAGCTCCGAAGCCGTGCCATATGTGGCAGCCATTGATATGAGATTCCTTTGATGAGTCTTACTCATCTCTGTCACCAGACTGGCTTATCACATTGCGAGCATTTCGAACTCCCAGAGCCACAAGACGAGCAGAGCTGCGCCGCCACTGACGCGAATGGACGGCCACACTTCACGCATTCGGAGGCTTTGTTTCCGAAACCGCACGAGTCACATAGCTTCGCGGGTGATTGACATCATATTTTCGTTGCCAGAAATTACTTCTGATCGGTGGAAAAGATCGCGATTAGATTTTTAATCACTCGCTCAATTTGAACATCATCGAACACTATTTCTTGTTGCTTTCTCGCGATTTCTGGCTCGAAATCAAACCCGTTAAATCCACTTGCTGCCAGCATGGTGAAACCCGGCAACTCAATTTTCTCATTGTACTGAGTGGTCAAAGTCTGATTGTCCACAAATTCTCCAAAAATTTCAAAAAAGCGTCTTGACGGCAACTCCTTGCTTGATATGAAGTATGCCATCGTCACATGACCACCGGGATGCCTCCCTTGGAGCGCAGCGCTCAGCCCGGTAGCATCGTCTGTAAAAAACTTCGCAGTGAATCTGTATTTTCCAGCCTCCCAATGCGGGTGAAGCACACGTACCCCGTATCCTATGGGGGTCTGCTTGATATTTGTCCTTGCAAAAAGTCCCCGATACCTTTTGGGCTTACTAAAGTATCGATATAATTCAAGTGGGCCTAATGCGGGAGATATCCCCACTCCATCACTCCCAAGCTTTTTGACATTATAGATGTGCAACAACCACGTTAGCTTATCGAGCTTATCAACACCCTTTGCTTTGCGATAGTCGAGTATGTAGTCCCCTACTTGAGATAGTGAGACCTCCCCTGCCTTTGTTGTGTTCTTTCGTGTCTGCCCGATCTTCCGGGATACCAAATCAACATGGCGTTGGGCGTCAGCATCTCCCTGTTCAGCCGCTTTGCGGAACCACTTCAATGCTTCATTCAAATCCGTTTTTACGCCCTTCCCATCGTAATAGCACGCCGCTAGATTGAACTGCGCTTCAGGCAAGCCCTGCGTTGCCGCCTTTAAATACCAATTGAATGCGTCAGAGTAACTCTGCGGTACCCCTTGCCCTTTCTCAAATTGGACACCCATATTAAATTGCGCCAGGGCAACTCCTTGTTCGGCTGGCTTGCGCCATAGCTGTATTGCCTTCTCGAAATCTCGTGGCACCCCATTGCCCCTTGCATACATCCTTCCAAGATTTACCTGGGAATAGCTGTCGCCTTGGTCAGCCGCCTTTCGATACCAGTCGGCGGCTTCGCCGTAGTTCTGCGGGACGCCCCGAGCCGTCTCGTACATTAGTCCGAGGTTAAATTGTGCCTTGACATTTCCTTGCTTGGCCGACTTGCGGAACCACCACATTGCTTTACCATAATCCTTAGAAACTCCTTCCCCATCAAAATACATATTCCCAAGTCTTTTTTGCGCCTCGGCATTCCCGTTCTCCGCCGCGACCAGGAATAATTCCCGCGCTCTCACATAATCCTTCGCACTATACGCTGCCGAGGCTTTGTCCAAATCTGCAGCCCGAGACAATTGCACACCAAACAAAATGACAGCAAGCAGGACTTTCATGAGATTCTTTCCGCCTGGGATGTCTTCAGATTGCAGCCCATACGCTTTTGTTCAATAAATCGTTTCATCTCAGCCCTTTGTGCGATTATACAAATCGTTGCCAACCCCCGCTGTTACCGCCACCCTCCTGTGCAGACCTGGCGAGCGCGTGTGGCGTGAGGCCCTGCCTGAAATCTCGATTGTCAACAAGTTAACCTGTGCATGGACTCCCGCGCCGCCATCCACTAAACTTGAATGGATGACGAACGAAGCGCGCGACAAAGCCCTGGACGAAGCCCTCTGGAAATTTCACCAGCGGAACAAGCATGACCGCTTCTTCGGCACCGCCGAACTGCACTACCAGGGCGGCCAGATCGTGCGCATCAAGAAACAGGAGACGCTTACGCCACAGGACCTTCTGCGAATAACGGACCGATAGTCTAAGCGCCGTCGAGCGGAATCGAAGCGCTGTCAGAGCACGGGATAACTCCCGGCCGACAGCGCTTTTTGTTTTGGAGAACATGGAAACGCAAACAGCCGTCTTAAAACGAGAAGTCCCCTTCACCTTCCCGCTTGAAATCTACAAGCAGGGCGACGAGGCGGGCGAGTTCCACATCGTCGGCTATGCGGCCACGGTCGACTTCGACCGCCAGGGCGACATCCTCACCGGTGAGGCGCTCAAGGCCGCGGCCGCCGACCTCCTCAAGAACTCCACGGTTCTTCTCAACCACGATCTCAAGCACCCGATCGGCCGCGTCACGAGCGTCAAGTTCGACAAACGCGGAATCTTGATCGACGCGCTGATCTCGTCCACCGAGCCCGAGGTGATCCAGAAGATCAAAGAAGGCGTGCTCAATAAGTTTTCGATCCGCGGCCAGGTCTTGGAGCGCGAGCGCAAGTGGCTCAAGGAAGAAGAACGCGTGGTCAATGTCATTAAGCGCGTGACGCTCTCCGAGGTGTCGATCGTTTCCGTTCCGGCGAACCCCGAGGCCAAGGCCGTAGGCTGGTACATCTCCAAGGCGCTCATGGCCGACAACCCAGATCCCGAAGGAGGCACAGATATGGACGACAAAGACAAACCCGCAGACGGGGCGGCACCTCCCCAAAGCGCGGACGCTCCGGCGGCCGCGGCAGAGCCCGACAAGGGCAAGGACACCACGCCCAGCACCGGCCAACCGGCCGCCGCCCCGGAAGCAGCGCAAGCTCCGGCGGCAGAGCCCGCGCCGGCGGCTACCCCGCAACCCGCACCCCCCGCCGAGGCCCCGCCCGCGGCGGCTCCCGAAGAATCCCCGGACGGCATCGAGAAGGCTCTGCACCAGGTGCTGGCGCAGCAACTCGCGCCGGCATTCGGACTCTTGGACCGGCTGATCGCCATGCCAAACGAGGAAGTGAAGCTCAAGGCCCGGGAGATCAAGGCAATGCTCATGCGCCTCCTTGGCGAGGACGGACCTCTCGCGTCGGGCGCGGGCAACGGCACCATGGCTTCCAAGGAGGATGTGGGAGCCCTGGTCCAGCAAGAAGTCGAGAAGCAGCTCAAGAAGGCCATGGACGCGGTCCCGACGCTGCGAAAGGGGCTCGCCCCGATCGGCCGCCCCGCGGACGGAGGCGGCGATGATGAAGTCATCAAGGCGTTCGAGAAGCTGGAACCCAGCGCGAAGCTGCGGACCCTGCTCACCATCGAGCACGGCCGCCGCGACGCCTAGGACGCAAGGAGGAATGAAAACATGAACGATCTGGAAGAACTCAAAAAGGCCCTCAACGTCGCGGGAGTAGGAGCGATCCTCCAGCAACCGCAGATCGACCGGGTGCTGGCGGAGATCATCGAGCGCAACAACCCGCTGCGGCAGAACCTGCCCCGCCGGCCCGGGTCGGGCTCGGCCTACATCCACAACGCCCGCACCGCGCGAGGATCGGCGGCCTTCGTCGACGACACCGACGAGCCGACCGAGCAGGAAGGGACCTACGTCCAGAAGTCCTTCACCTACAAGACCATCCTCCAGCGCGGGAAGGTCACGCGGCGGCTTCAGAAGCAGGGCAAGACCCTGCTCGACATCGAGGCCGAGGAGATCGAGTCGGCTCTCCAGTCGGTGCGCGACAAGGAAGAGCAGGCCCTGATCGTGGGCGACGGCTCGACCAACCCCAAGGAGTTCAGCGGCCTGCGCAAGCTCATCCCCGCCGGGCAGCAGATCTCGGCCGGGGCCAACGGCGGGCCGCTGACGCTCAAGCTCCTCGATGAGGCCATCGACAAGGTGATCGGCAATCCAAACATGCTGCTCATGACCAAGGCGATGCACCGCAAGCTCAACTCGCTCTTGCAGGCGCAGCAGCGCTTCACCGAGACCGTCGAGGTCAAGGGCGGCTTCCGCCTGCAGGCCTACCAGGGCATCCCGATCTTCCGGACGATCTGGCAGCCCGCCAACGAGGTGCAGGGCACGGCGAACGACACGCAGTCGCTCTACATCTTCGAGAGCGGCCCCGAGGTGTTCATCAGCGTGCTCACCGAGCTAACGATGGAGCGCCTGGCGAAGAAGTCCTCGCAGGGCAACGAGTTCGACGTGTTCGAGGACGAGACTCTCGTCATCAAAAACGAGCTCAAGGCGGCCCGGCTCAAGGGACTGAACCTCGTCTAATGGCTGAGGGATTAAAGCTCAGAAAGCTGTGCCCGCCGTTCGGCACGCCCGAGTCTCCCATCTGGGAGTTCGGCTACGACGAACAGGTCCGCGTGGTCGGGGGGCTTTGCATTGTGAAGTCCCCCGCCATGCGTGACCGGCTCGTGAAGATGGGCTACGAGCTCGCGACAGAGGATGAGGCTCCTCCAGCGGGCGGCGAGGCGGAGGAAAACGACGCGAGTCCGGCGACCGATGAGGTTTCGCCCGCGCCCGCAAACCCTAACCCAGTGGATGGGTCCTCCGACCCCGCCGCCGCGCCGGAGGAGCAGCCTCCGGGAAGTCCGTCGGGAGGCGCATAGGGAGGTAGGCGGCGATGGCCAGGTTTCCTCTGCCGAACCCGCCCAACTTCCGGGTCTCGGAATCGAGTCTCGGTCAAGTCAAGCTCGACTGGGCGGATTACCCGGCCGAGGTGAAAGACGGACACCGGTTGACGGGCTTTCGGCTGTACCGTTCGGGGGCGAAGGATGAGATCGGCGTGCGCCTTGCCGATGAGAAAGTCTTGGGGCCGACGGTGTTCCAGTACATCGACACCACGCCGGGGGCCGGGGCCTCGCAGCACTACACCCTCGTCGCGGTCGAGGAATGGGGTTTTGGGACCGCGCCGTTCGGCAAGACCCCGTTCGGCGAGCGGGACGCGACGGGATTTGATGCGACGCCGTTCAGTCGCCGGCCGCATGGCTCGCCGCGGCGCGGCTGGGGCGAGGCGGCGATAGGCCTCGACGCCTTCGGCAGATAGGAGATTTTGATGGCCAGAACGAACACAAGCAAGAACAAGCTGCCAAAGCACGACACCGGCGATCTCAACTGGGGCGGGGACTACAACGAGGGCCTGGATGTCCTCGATGAGCACGCCCAGCGCGAGACGCTGCGCCCGCCCCGGACGCTCATCGCCGTCCTGGGCTCCGGCGCGGTCGGGGCCGAGCTGGCCGGCAGCACCACCTATTTTTACAAGGTCACCGCTATCAACGCGGTGGGCGAGAGCACCGAGGGGAAGATCCCCACCGTTGTCGAGGCCGCCGCTACCCAGGGGGCGACGCCTGTTCCCGTCATCATCGAGTGGGAGGCGGTCGAGGGCGCGAGCGGCTACCGCGTCTATAAAGGAACCGCGAGCGGGGCCGAAGAGTTCTTGCTCGAAAAGACCGGCGGCGCGACGATCACCCACACCGATGACGGCAACACCGCGGTCGCGATCGGGCAGAATGTCCCCGCCGCCAATACGGCCCGCACCTCGGTGACAGGTCTGCGCGCGACCGGAGAGGCCGCGCCCCTTCGGGGCGATGTGAAGTTCAAGCCCGGCGCGAATGTCACCTTGACCCAGCTTCCCGGTACCAATGAGCTTGAGATCGCGGCCGCGGGAGGAGGAGGTGCGTGGGTCAAGGTGGCAGACATTGTCCCCTCAGACAGCAACAGCTTTCCGCTCCTTTCCGGGCTCAACCTCACCACCGACAGGGTGTGGCGCATCACCCTCCAGTGGATTAATCCCACTCTGAACGATACCCAGATCAAGCTCATCCTCAATGGAGCGGGATCAAACGAATACGGTTGGCAGGAACTTAAGGTCGACGGCACCGCCATCACCGCCCAGCGCGCCATCGGCTCCGGCGTGGGCGTCATCGGCTTCTGCAAGGGCGGGGGCGGCTCCGGAAATTTCGACATCATCCTCCAGCCCGCCGGCGTCGCGGGTTCCGATGTGTACGGCGGCTGCATGGCGCACAGCCGGGGGCAAACCGCAACGCGTGGATTTCCGCAGCCACCCATCATGTACCAACACAGCCTGCTGTTTGAGTTGATCGCAGACATCACCAGCATCCAGATTGCCGCCGTCACGGCCGGCACGTTGGGAGCGAACAGTCGGTTGCAGTTGTTGAGATTGGCATAGAAAGGAGGACGTAAACCATGGCCACAATCGAATCACAACTTTCAGAGCAGGTCGTAGGCTCCCTCGCGGCGGACATCCTCGCACCCCTGCCGCCGATCCTCGGCCTCATCCAGGCGACCTCCATCGTCGATGGGCCGACCCCCAAGGGCAAGACGCGCATCACCCTCAACTGGGCCGCGCCGACCAAGAACGAGGTGATCGGTGGCGAGCTGTTCAAGAACCCCGACGATACCGCCGATGTGGCCGAGGGCGTGGACGGGGCCTCCCATGAGGCGCAGTTTGATCCCATCGAGGCGGGCAGCTTCACGGTCCTGGAGCGAACCGGCACCGGCCCGGGTTCCACCACGCTGGGGGCTAGTACCGGCCATGGCCAGCGAAAGATCAACCTCGCGACGCCGATCCCAGCTGAGATCGTCGCCGGGGCCTGGCTCGTCATCGATGATACCGTCGCCGGTAAGGAAGAGTACGCGCAGATCAAGTCCATCAATACTGGGACCGGCGAGACCATCCTCGAGAACGGATTGTTCTTCGACCACGCGGCGGGCGCCTCGGTCAAACAGGCGGTCGTGACCACGAAGGTCTCGGGAACCGACTACAACCTCGACCTGCCCACCGGCGTCCTGACCGAGATCGGCACGCAGTTCACCGCGGGCAGCAAGATCGTCATCAAGTACCAGACCACGCTCCAGGACCTCGACCATTACGAGCTCTACCGCGTGCCGGGCAACGCGCCGGTCGCCAACCCGACTAAGGCCGATGTCCTGGCCTTCGCCGGGGTCCAGACCGTCGATGCGGCGATCCTGGGAACGGCGACCTCCAAGCAGGACCAGGCGCTCGCCGACGCCGACAACGGCAAGGACTTCACCTATTACCTCTTCGCGGTGGATTCGAGCGGCAACGTCTCGAACCTCACCAGCGAGGTCATGACCGCCAACCTGCACCTGGTGTTTGTGGAGACCGTCACCACGGTCCCGCAGGCGCTGAGCACGCAGGTGTCGACCGACAAGGTCGTGGTGTCCTGGGCCGCGGCGATCGATCCGAACGCGAACGGCTACAACATCTACCGCTCGGACGGCTCCAGCTTCGATCCCAACACCGCGGTCAAGGCCAACTCGACGCTCATCGCCAAGGGGTCTGGGACTGTGAGCTTTGACGACTCGGCAGACAACGTCTCCAACCGCGTCGGGGCGGGAACCCTGCCCTTTCCGGCTGACGGACAGACCTTCTCCTACAAGGTCGAGACGGAGGATACCGTCACGGCCTGGAGCGACGGGACCTCCAACCAGCCGCCGCCCGTGGACGTGAGCGCCGCCAAGACCGCCGGCGTCGGCGACGGCACGGGAGGCCGTTGATAGGTGAGCGCCCATGGGTTCCGACGAAAACGATGAGCGGCCCGAAACCCCCGAGGCGGGGGTGCCCGTGGTCGTACAGGTCGAGAGCGGCGGGTACCCCCACGCCAAGGTATTCGCCTGGCCCAACCGGCCGAGGTCGAAGGCGCAGGTAAAGCGGGACCGCTTCGTCCACAACCTGCGGGGCCAGTACCGCCAGCTCAAGGAGGCGCTTGCCGCGGCCGAGCGCTTCTTCGTGATCGCCTCCGTGGGCGAGGCGCACCTCGCGGCCATCCGCAAGGCGCACGCCGAGGCGCTGGATGACCTCTCCCGGCGCTTCCAGGCCAAGCTCAACGAGTACGACCGCCGGATCACGGGAGGCGGCTGATGGCGACGCTCCTCTCGCGCTTTAGCGGCGTCATCGCCACGCTGCCGACGGTCTACACGAATGCGTTCTTGGTCAGCAGCTATACCGGCGGCCTGGTCGAAAGCTCCGATGTTCTGCCCGAGTGGATTCAACAGGCGCGCGATGAGATCGACCGGCACACGGGAATGTGTTTTCGTGCGGCCGAGCGCACCGACCGGCTCGACGGAACCGGCCTCGACATCCTCTTCCTCACCTGCTTCCCGGTACTGGAGATCCTCGCCATCGAGATCGACGGCGTTCTCTTCGACGCTCCCGTGGCGGGTAGGCTCAAGAAGGTCAAGGCCAACCTGCGCACCGGCAGCCTGCTGCGAAAAGACGGCCGCCCCTGGCCCGAGGGCTTTGAGAACATCGAGGTCCGCTACCTTTTCGGCTTCCGCGCGACGCCGCCGGTCGTCCAGAAGCTGGCGACCTTGCTCGTGGCCAAGACCGCGCTCCAGGCCAAGCATGGCCCCACGGTCGATAACGAGCGGATCGGGAATTTCTCGGTGAGCCGGTCCTTTAAGCGCATCGACGACGAACTCGACCGGGCGTGGAGCGCCCTGGGCTTTAGGAGGGACATCGGCTTCGTATGATTCCCGAGCGCCTTCTGCCCGACCGCATCACGCTGCGCAAGCCCGTCCACAGCAATGTGGGCTCGGGCACCAAGCGGCCCACCTTCCGGCATGACCAGGTCGCCGCGGGCGTTCCCGCGCGCTTTGACCCGATCAGCGTGGCTCTCAACCGCCTGGTCACGGGCCAGACCCCCAAGAAGGCTTTCCGCCTCTTCTTGAACCTGCCGGGTCCGGGGACCTTCGACCTCCAGGAGAACTACCACGTCCTGCGCGAAACGAACGGCAAGCTCTTCATCGTCACCGAGGTCCTGGATATGTTCGGCCATCACCTCGAGGCGGTCGTGGAGGAAAAGCCATGATCCGGGTGACGATCAGGGGCCAGGAGGACACGCAGAAGTTCCTCACGCGCGTAAACGCCCGCCTGCGCACCGCGTTATTTAAGGGCCTGCAGGATGTGGCCATCCAGTTGTGGAGCAAGGCCAAGGTCAACGCGCCGGTGTTTCGCGGACTCTTGCGGGAGTCCATCCTCTGGAACGTCCAGGTCGAGGAAGGGCGCATCGTCGGCCGTGTGGGCTCGGCGCTCGTCTACGCGCCGGTCGTCGAGTTCGGCCGGGAGAAAGGCTGGTTCCCGAATGTCTCGGAACTCAGGACCTGGGCGCGGCGCAAGATCGGCGCAGAGACCGTCGATGTGGGCGGCAAGCGCTGGAACCTTCCCTTCATCATCGGCCGGGCGATCCAGCGACGAGGTTTTAGGAAGCAGCCCTACCTGACGCTCGCCTCGCGGGAGATCGCGCCGCGCATCAAGCAGATCATCGAGCAGCGCGTGACCCAGGCCATCCAAGCTGAGGGAGGCAAAGCCTGATGCCCGCGCCGAGGCTCCACGAGAACGTCATCGCGGATCGGATCATCGACATCATCCGGAGCAATCTGGAGGGGACGCTCGGGCTTAAGGTCGTCACGCTCGGCGCGCTGGAGCTCTACCCGGCCCTCGATCAGTTGGGCGACGCGATCCCCGCCGTGTTCGTCAAGCCCGCCCCCTCGACCGCGCTTGAGCGGATCACGACGGGACAGACGTACCGCGTCACCTACAGCTTCCGCATCGTTTTCGTCAAACCCTTCGCCGCCGACGAGGAGATCGTCAAGGCGAAGGTGGCCGACACGCAGAAGATCGCAGAGGTCCTCATCGACAACGTGGACTTAGGCGGCCTGACGATCCCCAACGGGCAGATTTTGTTCTCGACGCTTCAGTCCATCGAGTGGGAGCCGCCCGAGGACAACCTGGTCGCGACGGTCAACGCGGACGCGACGGCTACGGCCATGGTATTCACGGTCTCGACTACGAGCAGAAAATAGGAGGCAGCACATGGTATTTGCAACCGAGCAGAAGTCGTTCGGCTTCAAAAAAGAGGGCAGCCGCGGCGTGGCCGAAGCCGCGCCGGATAAGTTCCTGGCGGTCGGGGCCGACGCCAATATCGACTACACCCAGACGCCGATCCCTGATGAGAAGGTCCGGGGCAGCAAGGCGCGCTTCCCCTCAGCCCCCGGTCCCAAGGCCGCGGCGGGGACTATCCCCGACATCGACGTGGAAGCGGGAACGATCGGGGATCTCTTGCTCGGCTGCCTGGGCGGCGTGGCCACGACCCAGCCGGATGCCGGCGGCGCGCCCAGCGTGTTCCAGCATGTCTTCACGCGCTCGGATTCGGTGCAGCTTCCGTCCTACACGATGTTCCTCGCGCGAGGGCTTCACACCAAGAAGTACCCGCTCGGGACCTTCAAGAAGCTCTCCTTCGCCGGGGCCGTGGACGGCAAGGCGACGGTCTCGGCCGACGTCGTCGCCAAGAAGGAGGAGGACGCGGCCGGTTTCACGCCGAGCTTCGGCGCGCCCAAGCCGCTCATGTTCTTCAAGACGGACTTCCGGATCGATGGGATCAGCGACTTAAACGTCCGCTCCTGGAGCCTCGACATCGACAACAACGTCGAGGGCTTAAGGACCTTGAGCCTCTCCCAGGACCCGCGGGACATCATCGCCAAGGGCAAGTTCATCATCGAAGGGGGCTTTGAGATTTACTTCGAGACGGACGCCCAGCGCCAGAAGTTCCTGGCCAACCAGGCCGCCGCGCTGGAGATCATCCTCACGGGTGAGAACATCGAGGCGGGCTTCGACAACCAGCTCAAGCTCGCGCTGCCGGGCGTGCGCTACACGGCCTTCCCCTTGGGCAACCTCGACGACCTCCTGGGCGCGGCCGTGACCTACGCGGTCGAGCAGGACCTCGGCCTGGGCAAGGACATCGAGGCGACGCTCATCAACGCGGTGGGGAGTCTGTGATGCAAAGCGAACTCGTAGACGCCAAGCAGCTGCGCGAGGAACTGCGCAAGTCCGTCCCGGTCGAGGTGCGGGGCAAGCAGTACCGGGTCCAGCCGGTCTCGCTGATGCTCTTCGTGGATGATCCCGACGAGATGTGGCGGCTCGCCCGCGAGGACGGCGAGCGATTGAAAGACCGCCTGCGCGACATCATGGGCAGCCCCTCCTACGCCCGCCTGCGCCGGGTCCTCATCACCGGGATGGTCCACCCCAAGGTGGTGCCCTCGGAGGGCATGGAGAACGACGGCAGCATCTGCGCCGACACCCTGCTCGTCGACTATGAGCTGGCGATCGAACTCTACCTGGCGATCGCCAAGCACTCTATGGCGTAGGAGAGTGATGTGGCGGGAATCGAGATACTCTTCGGGGCGGTCGATGAGGCATCGCCGGTCATCCAGCGGCTTTCCAAGCAGCTGCTTGCCGCCGCCCAGAAATCCGACCGCTTCGCGGGGGTCATAGAAAAATCGACCACCAAGGTCGATGCCGCGCTATCCAAGCTCCCACCCAAGGCTAAGCAGGCCAAGGATTCCTTCACCGGGCTATCGGGCGCGGCCCAACAGCTCAAGTCCCAGTTGGTCGCCTTGGTAGGCGCGGCGGCGATTACGGCCTTCTTTAAGTCGAGCGTCACCGCGGCGGCGGAGGAAGAGAAGGCCGTCTTCCGGCTCAACAAGGTCCTCCAGCAGCATGGGGATTTCTCGGCGCGGGCGTCCCAGGACGTACAGGCCTGGGCTCGGACCCTGCAAGAGACCACCGGTACCGCCGACGACCAGGTCCTCTCGCTGTTCGCCTTGGCGCGCGGCTACGCGAACACCTCCCAGCAGGCAGTCGAGTTGACCGAGACCGCCATCGACTTCGCCGTGGCCGCCGACATCAACGTGACCGAAGCGATCCGTCGGCTTGGTCGCGCCATACAGGGCTCGGCCGCCGATGTGGGCAACTTCGCCCCCGAGATCAAGAAGCTCACCAAGGAGCAGCTCGCCGCCGGCGAGGCGACCCGGCTCTTGGGCGAGAAGTTCAAGGGAACGGCCGCCGAGCTTCAGCGGACGTTCTCAGGCGAGTTGGTCCGGGGCCTAAACGACCTCGACGATTTCAAGCAGGAGATCGGCGAGGGCCTGATCCCCGCCCTGCGCCCGCTCGTCTCGGTCGCGCGCTTTACCTTCCAGCAATTCCGGCTCCTGGGGACCGGCCTCGCCGCCGTCGCCGCCGAGATGGTCGCCGTGTTCGAGCTTCGGTTTGGGACGCTTAAGGACATCTTCAAGGGGACCTTCGAGGCGATCAGGAGCATCGTCACCGGCAACATGCAGGGGGCCAAGGACGCCGCCAACCGCGCCGCCGGCAGCATCGCCGAGCGCACGCGCGAGTTCACCGACAAGTCCAAGACCATCTGGAGCGAGTTCTCAGACGACGTCACGAAGATTCTCGACAAGGGCGGCAAGGACCAGGTCCAAGCCATCCGATTCGCGGGCGACCAGCAGGTCAAGATTACGCGCGACATCACCAAGGAGATCAAGGATCGAAACAAGGAACGCCTGGAGGCCACAACGTCCCTGCGCGATAGCCTCCAGTCCCTGCAACAAGAAGAGCTTGAGCTCTCGGGGCAGGCCCTGGAGGCCGCGCGCTTTAGGATTAAGACGGAGCGCGACGATCGGCTAGCCGCCTTAAACGAGATCGCCGAGAAGGCCCCCGAGCTTGAAGATAAGATCAACGCCGCCCGCCTGCTCGTGCTTCAAAACGCGGCCTTAGCCGAGCAGGAAGCGCTCGAAGAGTTCAACGTGATCGGCAAGCAGATCGAGGAAGTGGCGGTCGGGGCGGCCAATACGATCTCGGACGCCTTCGCCAAGTCGGTGGCCGACAGCATCGTCGAGAACAAGAAGCTCCAGATCGACTTCGAGCAAGTGATGAAGCAGGTGGCCCGTACCGCCATCGAGCAACTCATCAAGATCGCGATCCAGGCTGCGATCACCCGCGCCGCGGTCGGGGCCGCTTCGGGAGGCGCGGCGGATGGCGGAGGCGGTGGAATCATCGGCGCGATCTTCGGCGGCTTGCAGCACGGGGGCATCGCCACCAAGCCCGTCATAGCGGGCATCGCCGAGAAGGAACCTGAAGCCGTGATCCCCTTAAGCCGCCTGGGCTCCATCCTGCGAGGCGCGGCCGGCGGCGCGGGCGGCGTCAGCGTTACGGTCCAGCAGACCAATCACTTCACCGCCTCGGGCATGGGCGACGAAGAGGTACGCCAGATCATGCGGCGCATCTCGCTTTTTACTCGGGCCGGCGCGGCCGAGGGCGCTGAGTTGGTCAAGTCCATCCTGGCCCGCCAGGGCAAGGTGTCGGGGCTATCGGTATGATCGGCACCTCGCCCGCCTATCAGGCCGTCCAGCGCTCGCATGAGTTTAAGCCCGCGCGACAGGTGCTGCTCTTTAGAAGGCTCGGCGATGGTTCGGGCTTTGAGGCAGCACCGATCGATGTCACAGACGAAGTTCTGTTCCTGGACCGCCTCTCGGACAAGCTCGATACCGAGGACCTGGGCGAGTTCAAGACCTCGAACATCAGCATCACCGTGGACAACTCCCAGAAGTCTTGGGAGCAGGGGTCGACGCGGTTTCCCAACGGCCCCGGCGGCTTCCTGCTCTTCCGCTCCCGGATCGTCGTGAGGCTGGGACTCAAGATCGGCGGGCTACCCGAGATCTTCGACCGCTTCACCGGCCAGATCGAGGACACCGGCGAAGCCTCTAAGGACAGCTCGCGGCGGCTCGATGTCTATAGCGCCCTGGCCGCCATCGAGACCACAGACGCCGACAAGGCGGGCGTGCTGGTCCCAAACGCCCTGCTCGGCATAGGCGATAATGTCCAGTCCGAGTTCTTCACCCCCGATACGGGCGTGGGCGAGGTCATAGACCTCCGCCTCGGCGGTGAGTCGCTGCGGCCGGGTCTGCGCTGGTCCGTCGGTCAGTTGGACGATCCCAACGCCCCGGCCAAGGTCTCGTTCGAGTCGTCTCAACCCGATCTGGGCGTAGAGGTCCGCGCCGATTACCGCACATGGAAGCGCGACCAGCGACTCGAGCAGGTGGTCGCCGACCTTCTGGCCACCGTCCCGGACGTTCCGGTCGCGCAGATCGACCCCGTCGTCTTCGACCCGCCGCCCCAGCGCGAGATCGTCCATACGACCGAGGGCGATTTCTTGGAGTACATCCGCCTGCACGCGACGGTCGTACCCGAGGACCCGCCGCCGCAAAACGATGCGTCCTTGACGCTCCTGCCGTTTGAGACCACCGCCGATTTCCAGGCCACCCAGAACCAGTCGGGCGTCAACTTCCTGCGCGTCAAGGACGCCGTTCACCCGCAGTACATCATCCAGTACGAAGGCGACGACGTGCCGGACCTTGAGCACAACACGGTCGAGGGACGACCGATCCTCCCCAAGGACTGGCAAGAGTTCCTTCCCGGCGGCGATGTGCGCGTCGTAGAGGACAGCCTGCTGAAGCTGACGCATAACGGCGGGGCGGACTACTTCATCTTCGGCCAGAAGGCGGGCGCGACGCCGGACCGCTACATGTCCATCCGGATCAAGTTCGCAAGCATCAATGGCTCCTGCTTCTACGGCGGCACCAACGCGGCCGGGGCGGGAGCCGTCCTTGAGTTCGTGAACATAAACCAGGTGCGCCTGCACAGCAGCGGCAGCACCGGGAACATCACCGTGAACCTGACCGCTTTCCACGTCTTCGAGGTGGTGATCGACACGGCCGCGAACCTCGCCCGGCTCTTGATCGACGGCGTGCAAGTGGCGACCCGGACCCTCGGGGAACCTACGCCTTTCACAGGCGGCAACACGGTCCAGTTTCAGGTCAGTGGCAACGAGGTCTTGGAGCTGGACTTCATGCGCTACGCCGACGGCACCCAGCCGCCGCTGGCCTCGTTGACCTTCCAGCGCGACATGCGCCCGCACCTCTCGGGACTGACCACCTTCGGCCTCATCACGACCTTGGGACCCTTCTTCGCCGAGTTCCAGGGCGCGCCGCGAAACGCCCGCTACTTCTGGAGCCATAGCGAGGACGGCGGCTTCACGTTCACGCCCGAGGTCGAGATCCCCAACGGCGGCGACGTTGGCGACTGGACGAACACCGACCAGCCCGATGTGGTGCGCCTGCGCGTCGAGTTTCGCGGCGGCAGCGATACCCTCCCGAGCGCCCTGATCCGCCTGGCCTTCCCGAGCCTGTCGCATGTGATCGTAGACGGCGGCGACGGCCTGGGCTCTTGGGACACTTGGCAGACGGTATTCGACGCCAACGACGGCGGCGTGCAGGTCTTCACGGCGAGCCACAACCCCGCAGGCATCCCCTTCTTAAACAGCTTCCACCAGGCGCTCGGCATGGGCGACACTATCGTCTCAGACGACTTCCAGCAGACCTCGGGCTTTGGCATCCCGCGCTTCATGTCCTTCATCATCCTCATGAACACGGCAGGGGCGAACTACCCGCTCTTTCGGGAAGGCATCATCCGCCTGACGACGACCACGATCCTCATCACGCTGGCCAACCTCGGCCGCGGTCGCTCGGCACTCTCGGTCGTTGAGGAAGTAGCCCGCATCTCGGACTCTGAGATCGGCGTCAACGGCTCGGGGGCGTTCTTCTACCGCGACAAAAGCGTCTCGCCGACGCCCGAGATCACACTGGATGATGAAAACGTCCTCGAGGTACTGGACTTTAACGAGGGCTGGGACCGGGTATTCAACAGCATCAAGGCCGAGTTCGGCGACTTCCGAAAGATCGCCGACTCGGCGAGCGAGGGCGACCCCGCGCCCACCTCCGAGCGGCGCTTCGGCACGCGGAGCCTGCCCGTAGGCGGCGGCAATCTCCTGTTTCAGCGCGACGTGGACCTGGCCACGGCCATGGCCAAGCGCTACTTCCCGCGCCACAAGGAGCCCAAGCGCCGCCTGACCCTTCGGGTCCGCTGGATGCCCGAGGTGGAGCTCGGCGACCGCGCCCTCTACGATGTGGCCAAGCCGCGGAGGATCGGGCCTTCCTCGCTGGATGCTCGGGTCATCGGCGTGGCCCTAGACCCCATGGGCTTTGAGACCGAGTTGGAGCTACAGGAGATCTGATGGCGCTCAAGCAGATATTGGACACCCCGGCCGCCTTCCAGGCCAACGCCGGCAGCCAGGACCTGGACCTCACCAGCCTCCCGATCCGGCTGACCGGGACCATCCCCTTGAACTTAATCGACGACTTCGACGACGGCATCAAGGACCCCAAGTGGGTCACGGTCCCCGAGATCGCCGCGCCCTTCTTCACCTTCGCCCCCATCGTCGATCCGGTCGCCTCGGGGATGAGCGGCGCGACCCTGTTCAAGGCGCAGACCTTCACGGTGGCAGCAACCCGACAGCTCTTCGGGTTCGGCGCGATGCTCATATCGTCCAACCCCGGCGGCGCGGCCGGCGAGATCACCTGCGAGCTTCAGACCACGACCGGGCCTGTAGGCGAGGAACAGCCGAGCGGCACGGTCATCGCCGTTGCAAACAGCGTCCCCGCGAGCAGCATCTTCGGCCTCGGGTTTCCGCCCGCCCAGGTCTTCACGCGCTTCGAGTTTCCTGACAAGCCGGAACTGACCGCGGGGGTCAAGTACGCCGTGGTCCTCAAGCACGTCAACTTCGACGTATCCTCCGGGACGATCTCTTGGTACGCCGAGAAGGACGCGGGCGCGCAGTACCCGGACGGCAAGGCCTGGACCTTCGCCAACGGCATCTGGAACGACCCCGAGGATTTCAACGCCTTCTTCGATTTCTATTTCGAGCTTCTCGGCGGCGAGCCCAATCCGCGCACCGCGGTCGAGACCGGAGGCAGCCTCCAGTTCGACTATCCCGACTCGGTGGTAGGGAGCCCATCGCCGGATCAGTTTCTTGAAACCGTCTGCGACCTAGACGCCGACGGCTTCGAGCTTCAGACCCAGGTGCGCTGGGAGCCGCTCAACCCCGGCTCGCACGTCGGCCTCGACCACGGCGGCCTATTTAGCGTCGCCATCCTCAAGGGCAACGCGGCTGAGAGCATCGCCAATCTGCCGCTGTCCCAGCAGTTCTACGACGACAATCTAGTCGCGGAGATGCACCTATTCCCGGACCCCGAGGGCGGGAACCTCTCGTTTCGGCCGATCGTGGTGGATGCGGCCGGCAACAAGCTCATGTACACGCCGCCCGCGCAGGACTGGGTGGGCTTTAGCGGCCAGGGCGGCTTCTTCGACTCGCCCTTCGGCAACTCGGCGGGCGTGCCCTACACCATCAAGATCGACCCGCAAGCCGGGGGCGGTCTCCAGATGACGGTCTTCAAGAACAACGATCCGGCCCAACAGATCCTCCAGACCAGCGTCAGTCCGCCCGTGCGCGCCCCGGCCGGAGCCAAGTTCCACATCATCATCGGCCACGCCCGGCGCGTCTACGAGTCGCGCTACAAGTTCACCGAGATGCGCTTTAGCGGCGATCTCATCGAAGCGCCCTCGGGATCGGTGAGTTTTAAGCGTAGCTTCGGCTCGCCCACGAAGGTCACAGGTTTCACCATGGAACGGGTGCTTCCCGCCGCCGGCGACGCCATCAACGTCCGCCTGCGCGGCGGCGATGACGAGGCCGAGCTTCAGGCAGCGGCGTTTAGCGAACCCATCCCCACCGAGGTCGACGGCGATATCGAGACCGGCACGGTGAACCTGCCCGCCAAGAAACTGATCGAGTACCAGCTTGAGTTCATCGCGGCCAGCCCGGGGCCGCTGCTCAACTCTTTCGATATCACGACGGCCGACGAGGCGGTCGAAGGCGACAGGCCGCTGATTCTATCGCTCGACGAGGTCGGCCCCGGCCGCGTCACCATCCAGACCTCCGAGGGCGAGGCCGACACCCCCAACACCGACAAGCTCAAAGACAGCGACGCTAAAACGCAGTATGAGAGCGCCGACAGCACCGATGGCAACGAGGTCGCCGTCGAGGTGTTCTTCCAGAACCCCGAAGGCGGCGGGGCCTTCAAGAACTTCAACGCCGTCCTCCTGAGAAACACCAACCTCAAGCGCCTGCGCCTGGAACTCGGGCCGGTCGTGCTCTTCGACGGCGAGATCACATCCGACGACGAGCTTCTGACCTTCCCCACGACGCTCTTTAACGGCTTTCGGCTCGTCGGTGTCACGACCAAGACGCCCAACGAGAAGAAGAAGATCGGCGAGGTCTACGCGGGCATCGTTCAGCTCGCCCTGCTCGAGTTCGACGAGTACGAGCCGCGCCGGCGTATCCGCCTGGGCGGGAGTTACGAGAGCCTCGGCGGCAAGCTGATCTCTTTTGCGGGCGTTCACAAGTACGCAAGCCGCTGGGTTATTTCAAGGCTGAACACGCCGACCAAGGACGCGCTCGAAGCGGTCTTCGCCGAGCAGCGGCAGATCACCTTCTGGCCCGAGCCCAAGGCGCGGCCGCGGGACATCTTCGACGTGGCCTGGACGCTGGAGGAGTTGCCCTTCCCCTACTCGGAGACCGTGAAGGGGGCTGGCCACACCGTCGAGGCCGAGATGGTCGAGCTCACAGGCAGGAGTTGAACATGGAAAAAGAGATCGCAAGCCTCACGGCGCAGCTCATCCAGCAGGTCGGCTTCCCGATCGCCGTCGCCTTCTGGCTCCTGGCCCGGACCGACAAGCGCATCGAGCAGATGACCACGGTCTTGCAGGAGATCGCCAAGACCATGGCGGTCATCAAGGAGAAGATCAATGGAGATGACGAGTAGCGTCCTGGGAAGCTGCACATTAGCGGCGGTCGTCGTCTTGGTCCGGCTCGCGCAGGACCGTATGGACCGCCGCAGAGAGCGGGACCTCGAGTCGGCCAGGTGTAAATGCGAGTCCCTGGCCGCCTGCGTCAAGAAGAACGGCCGCCTCAAGCTCTGAGCGCGGCGCGGAAATCTGTCCCCGTCCGGGCCCCCGCGCCCCCCTTTAGAGGGTAGAGGCCGCAAAGCGCCGGCAGTCCATGTAACGCCGCTTATGAAATCGGGCGTTTATTTAGAGACGGTCCCAAACGGAGGAATACCATGCTGCCACTACTTCCCATGCTCGGAGTCCTGCCCAAGGCGATCAGCACGATCGCCCGCATCGTTGGCCCCGGCAAGGGCAACAAGCTCAAGGACGCCGCCGACGCCCTCTCGGAGTTCACCGGCGATGTTAAGGCCAACCGCATCCCGCCCGAACAGATGGCCGAACTCGAACAGGCCATGATGAAGCACGAGTCCGAAATGAAGCGGCTCGATGTGGAGGAGCGCAAGAACGCCCGCGAGTTGATCCGCGAGGAGGGCCGCTCCGAAGATCCCTGGGTCCGGCGCGCACGGCCGACCTTCCTCTGGCTTATGTACTTGGTCCTCTTCTGGAACTTCATCGTCCTGGGGACCTGGCAGTTCTTTAAGACCGGCGCGCCGATCAGCCAGCCGCCGATCAACTTCCCGCAGGAGCTTTACTACCTCTTCGGCACCGCCTTCGTGGGCTACACCGGCTTCCGGTCCTTGGACAAGAAGACCGGGAACTCCAGCGGGGGCGGGATGCTGAGCTCGCTCTTCAAGCGGTAGCGCGATGGCCAGAAGCTACCTCAAGGGCCCTACGCTCAAGCTCGGCGCGGTCGACGACGTCGGACACGCCAACTTCCGGCGGCTGGCAGGCACGGTCCGCGGCCGGCTCGTGGCGGACTTGCAGGAGGACCTGCACAGCCTGCGCTTCCTCCTGCCCAAGCCCGACGGGGTCTTCGGTGAGAATACGCTGCGAGCGGTGCGTGCGTTTCAGAAAGACAGCCGGCTCGGCGTGGACGGGATCGTCGGGCCCAACACCAAGCGCGTTCTGGCCACCCGCGTGGAGGGGCCCAAGACGCCGGCGGACCCGGACCGGCTCTACCTCTACTTCCGCGAGATCATCGAGGGGCTGGGCTACACCTTCGAGATCAAGCCGCTCTACCTAAACCTGCTCGGCATCCGCGGCTTCTGGCACGGCGAGGCGGTTCCGAATAAGTTCAACCTCTACAACGACACGATCTACGCGATCTGGCTCGACGAACGCCGCGAGCCCTGCGTCGAGTCCTTCGACGCGAGCTGCGATCCGGGCCTACAGCGCAAGGGCAAGGCCAACCCCAGGGGTGTGGCGCATCTCATGGAGGGGCAATACTGGTTCCAGCGTGGTCTCCACGCGAGTAAGTACCGCGCCCTGCGCCAAGCGAGGCCGGTCCGCGTGAAGCGCTATTTCGACGACGATCCCGACCTTGTTCGGCCAACGATCGATGAGGACTGGTTCGGGATCAACATCCACGCGGCAGGGACGACGGACTGGGTCAACGGGTGGTCGGCGGGGTGCCAGGTGATTCATGGCGGGATCGAGGGGGAGGCGTGGAAGCGGTTCGACCGGCTTGTCTATGAGATCGGAAATTCGGAGCAGAAAAGGATTCCCTACACACTGACCTGCAGCCAGAGTATTTAAGACGGTTGGCCCACACGATTGCTGAAAGGCTACCACCCCGTCGATGATTGCAATACGACGGCCGACCAAAATCTTTTGATTTGCCCATACCTGAGCTGGCTGTGATCCAATCTGCGGCGCTGGGCGGCGAGCGGGAAAATCCGTAGGAATAGCCATTGGATAGCCTTATCGAGCCTGCGCGTCAACCAGTCCTGCGATTGTTACTATCATATCGTTGTGGAATCATGGGATTTTGACCAAGCCATCATAATAGAGGCACGAGTCACCGACCGAGTCCTCGTTGAAGCGCCTCCCGGCACCGGGAAGACAGCCGTTGCTTGCGCACGGGTCGCCTACCTCTTGGACTCGAACGTCGAGCCCTCCCTCATCCATCTCCTGAGCTTCACCCGTACGGCCGTAGGGGAGATCAAAGACCGCATCAAGCGTCTGTCAAAGGAGAAATCTCGGGCCGTCTCCGTCAACCTGAGCACCCTAGACTCGGAGACCTGGCACATCCTGCGTGGGTTCCAGGATGTCGAAGACGCGGCATTGATGGCTGACTACGAGGCGAACATTGAAAGCCTCGTGAAGCTACTGCGTGAGCGGGAGCCCGAGATTGTCAGTTACGTCCAGAGGCTGAAACATCTGATCATCGACGAGGCTCAGGACCTTACCGGTGCCCGTGCAGCCTTGTGCATGGAATTGTTGAAGGTGATCCGTCCAGAATGCGGCTGCACGATCCTTGCAGACCCTGCGCAGGCCATCTACGGCTTCACCGGCGATGACAAGCCTGAGGACGCTCCACCCGAGAAGTCGTTCCTCCAACTCCTGGCAGAGGCGAAGGAGTTGAAGATCGAAGAGCTCCAGTTGAAGAAGCTCTACCGATCGGCGTCCCCTTCCCTGGAGAAGTTGTTCTTGGGGGCGACGCGGAAGCTGGCGCTGGAATACAAGGACGGAGGGTACGCTGAACTCGGAGCAGCCATCCGTGCATTAGCTGATGGGCATGAGACCGAGACCGATCTTGCGAAGATCCAGTTGGACGACGAGACACTGCTCCTGTTCCGGCGGCGGATCGAGGTCTGGATCGCATCTTCCTTCCTGTCGAGCGCTGGACGCGAGCATAGGATGCGGATGTCCGGGACTCCTCCGGTCCTCCACCCATGGATCGGGATCACTCTCGGTCCCTTCACTGACGAGACGATCGAGCGCTCCCAGTTCGCGGACCTTTGGGCTAGCCACATCGACATCTTGGGGAAGTTCTCCGGCCTCTCCGAGGAGTCGGCGTGGGGGCTCCTGGAACGACTGGGGCGGCGTAAGCAGGGTCCCGTCCTCATAGCGAAGGTTCGGGCTGGCTTGAGCCGTATGCGACCACCTCTGGATGCTTGCTTGTCGGAGATTGGGACGTCAGGTCCGATCGTGAGTACCATCCACGCTTCAAAGGGCCGGGAAGCCACGAACGTACTCCTGATGCTACCCAAGTTCAAGGGACCTGATGATGCCGGTGCAGCCGCTGAAGAGACCCGGGTGATCTACGTCGGCGCTACTCGTCCGAAGAGAGCGTTGCGGGTCGGCGAAGGACTAGCTGCTCGTGGGGATACCCTGCCGTCAGGGCGTGAGTACCGGACCACAGGCGGGAAGATGCAGTTGGCCTTCGGCTTCGCTGATGACCTTGATGCGGTCGCCTGCGTCAGACGGAGCCTGCACAGTGAGCCTGAGCGTGCACGCGAGTTGCAGACCTTGCTCAGTAAGAACCTATTCACCTCGACGAAGGCCAGCGCCTACCTCCAACAGGGCGACCGCTCGTTCACGTTCAGGGTCGAGGCCGTCTTCGACCGAAAGGCGCTAGACATCGGCATCCTCAACCAGGTTGTGAACAAGGACCTGATGAGCGCGGCGAAGATCATCCGCCGTATCGGTCCTCTCGGCATCGATCATCTGACGTTGTTCGGCGCGCGGACCATCGCCCTCTCAGACGAGGAGATCGGGGATTCAGGCATCCATGAGCCATACAGTACAAGTGGGTTCTTCCTTGCGCCAGTGATAAAAGGATTCTCGACGGTTCGCTTCAAGACATGGAGGCGAAATGACGACTGAGCAAGACCCGAGAGACATCTTCACCGGGCGTATCGCCGCTGACCTTGTCGGCCCTGGGGCTCCCGACGAATCCATCGAAGACATCCCGTCCGAGCGGTACCTGTCGGGAATCCTGTTCCCGCGAGCATCAGAGCACGAGGCCGAGGATGATGAGGGCTTGGAGGACAAGGCTGAGTGCGACGAACAGGGAGCGTCGCTGGAGGAGACCGCCCGCATGGCACTGGCGGGAAAGCCCTCGACGATGGGGCTCTCCTTTGCAGTCAGGGAGGACGGGGCGAAGCCTGAGATCAAGGTCCGAGTCCGTTGCGGTACGTACATTGGCGAGAGGAAGGAAGGCAGTAAGCGAGGGAAGCCAACCTGGCGTCGAACGGCTCATGATGTCGGCCTGGTCATCCCTATCCAGGTCGGTTATTCTAGCCGACCTGTCTCAGAGCCTCAGTTGCCAGGCCTCCATCTGGTGACTCAGATTTCGAAGGCGTCGGACCATACGACGTTGACCGTGGCTCTAGTCAACCAGAACAAACAAAACGCGACTAAGTTCGAGAATGAGCGGCTCTTCTTCTTCCAGGTCGAGCTTGCGATCATCGCTGCTCATGAGTGCGCTCTCGTCGCTCGTCCAAGGTTCAGAACCGTCCAAGATGAAGAAGATGAGAGCAACGCTCTGCTCTACAGGGAACATCGGGAGTTCGCTGTCGGGCATACATGCTCGGCGTCGTGGACGGCTTCTGGTGACACGGCATCGTTGATCCAGAGCACATGGCTGCCGAGGCACATCGTCAACAGCATCTCGTCCGCAGGCGATCCGGTATTCGGGTCATTAGGTGATGCCACGAGTCCCGAATGGTTGGCCGCCGCCGCTCCGGAAGCGTTAGCTGAGGCGCTCGGCAGATTGCCTGCGACATACCGGAGCTGGCTCCAGGGACAGATGGGCAGGGTTGACGGATTACCGGCATCTCTCAGGGAAGCTGCACGCAGGAACCTGGCGTCTTGCGATAGGGCGGCAAAGCGGATCGAGGAAGGCGTCGCGCTCATTGCTGGCAATGCGACGGTCAGGAAAGCCTTCCAGCTTGCCAACCATGCGATCCATCTTCAGCGGCATTGGCAGGGGGACTCACAGTTCCGTTGGCGACCGTTCCAGCTCGGCTTCCAGCTTCTCTGCGTAGCCTCGCTAGCAGACGGGAAACATGCCGACAGAAGGATGATGGACCTCCTCTGGTTTCCCACAGGTGGTGGCAAGACCGAAGCCTATCTAGCCCTCACGGCTTTCACCTTGATCATCAGGCGGCTGACCGAGAAAGATGACGACAGGGCTGCTGGCGTCTCCGTCCTGATGCGGTATACCCTCCGGCTCCTGACCATCCAACAGTTCCAGCGTGCGGCTGCCTTGATCCTGGCTTGCGAACACCTGCGCAAGCAGGACAAATCCCTCGGGAATACCCCGTTCTCGATTGGGCTCTGGGTCGGCGGAGGTGCCACACCCAATACCGATGCCGATGCTAGGAAAGATCGCAGGGCTGTGATGCAATTGAACAAGTGCCCGGCCTGCTCCACAGCATTGAAGCTCGAAGACGATCGAGTCCAGCGCGTATTGCGCCCTGCCTGTCAGAACGCGCAATGTGTGATCACTGGACTGCTCCCAATCTACACGGTGGATGAGTACATCTACAAGGTCCGCCCTTCCCTGGTCATCGGTACCCTGGACAAGTTCGCGCAGATCGTACGCAAACCGGAGACTTCTACGCTGTTCGGAAAGAAGGGCGGTGGTCGTCCGCCGGACATGATCATCCAGGACGAGCTCCATCTTATCTCAGGGCCGCTCGGGACTTTGGCCGGGCTCTACGAGGTCGCCATCGATGCCATCTGCTCCAGGGACGGATATCGCCCGAAGGTGATCGGATCGACCGCGACCATCCGTCGTGCAGCTGAGCAGATCAAGGATCTCTTCGATCGGGATGCCCATCAGTTTCCCCCGCCATGCATCGACGTCGAGAACTCATGCTTCGCCGTCGTGGATCACGGTGCACCTGGCCGTCTATACCTCGGTTTGAGCACGGCAGGACGATCTGCCCGCTTCTCCTTGCAGGCGGTCTGCGCATCATCTCTCCAGGCGGCTAACGATCCGCGCCTTCCGGAAGCGCTGAGGAACTACTACTCGACGCTTGTGGCGTACTTCAACACGCTCCGCGAACTGGGAGGAGCCCTGGTCCTCATGCAGGACGACGTCGGGGTCTCCTTGAGGTCCTACTCGGCCAGGAGGGGCGAAGCGCCTCGAAGCCTCATCCCTCCATTGGAGTTGACGAGTCGGACGCCTTCCGTCGAGATACCGACGATCCTGGAAACACTCCAGGAGCCCGGCCAGTGCGACATCCTCCTGGCTAGCAACATGATCAGTGTCGGGGTGGACATCCCACGCCTCGGACTCATGGTGGTGAATGGCCAACCGAAGGGGATCGCCGAGTACATCCAGGCGACCAGCCGCGTCGGCAGGAACTTGGTGCCTGGGATCATCCTCACCGTGTTCAACCATGCGCGGGCGCGAGATCGGTCACGCTTCGAGACCTTCAGTTCATGGCACGCCACCCTATACCGGGACGTCGAGTCCACGAGCGTGACACCGTTCGCCCCGCGGGCCCGGGATAAGGCGCTCCACGCCGTCCTGGTGGCGCTGGTCCGTCATCTGCAGCCGACCATGACCGACTCTCCCGTCATGAACGCCGCGAGGCGACAAGAGGTCGAGGTCATCGCAAGGGTGATCATCGAACGAGCCCGGCGCGTGGACCCGGACGAGTCCGCATCGGTGCTCCAGAGGGTCATGCAGTTGTTGGACGGATGGGCGGCTCGCAAGGATTTGAGGCACTACTGGGACGATTCCAATAAGGCTCCCAGTCTCCTGATCTCTGCGGAGGCAGCTGCCGCCTTGGGAAAGGACTACGACCGGCTGGAATGGCCTACCCCGAACTCGATGCGCGAGGTCGAGCCGGGGACCCCGTTCGTGATCACTGAGCGGCTGCGGGAGGACATCAGTGGCACCAAGAGCAACTGATCTAGGGACGGTCCGAAGGAGCCAGGTGATCTGCGTAAGCGGTCCTGGCGCGATCGTTGACTTCCGGGCACGCGATGGAGCCCCGATCTCCGCCGTAGTGTGCGGCCTGGAAGAGTGGGAGGCTCGCGCGAGGACCCAAGGGCTTGAGAACCCGAATGCAATCTTCGAGCCGCGCCTACAGGCACGCCTGCGGGTCGATGGTTTCAGGTTACCGCCTGTATCCAGCGATGATCACATGAGGAGGAGGCAGCCCTCCGATGTGTTGCTAGCCGTGCGCTTCCCCCGGTGGTTGCAGTGCCCGAAGTGCCACATCCTACGGCAGGAGCACAACTGGCAGCGCGGGACTAATAGTGCGGCTCGGTACTGTAGCGCATGTTCAGAAGGTGAGGAGCACCGAGTCCACGTCGTCCCGTCTAGGTTCATCCTTGCATGCACGAACGGCCACCTCGACGAGTTCCCTTGGAACTGGTGGATACAGCACGCCAAGGACTGCAAGCGGGAGAAGGACATCAAGCTGGAGGGGCGGGACAAGGCCGGCTTCGCCAACCTCATCCTCAGCTGCCTTGAATGTGGGGCAAACAAGCCTATGGATGGTTGCTTCGGCAGGGATGCCATACGGGGCGTGGGCTGCCACGGACGGAGGCCTTGGATCGCTGGGCCGAACGAAACGTGCACCAGGGTCCCTCGCACGGTGCTGCGAGGAGGTTCGAACCTCTACTTCGCTGTCAACGCATCGGCCTTGGACATCCCGCCATGGTCTGAGCATATCCAGCAGCGTCTCGGGACCTACTGGAGGCACTTCCGGGACCAATCGAACGATGCGGATCGGCTGAAGCTGATCGAGCTGCTGAAGCTGGAGTCGACGCTAGGGATGCCTGCCCAGAATATCTTGAAGCTCGTCAAGGACCGTATAGCGATTCTCCAGTCTCCGAACGAAACGGTAAGGTGGGAAGAGTACCTCCAGTTGACCAATGAGCGCCCCCAAGCCGTCACAGAGGACTCAGAGTTCCGCACGAAGCATGAAGTCGTGCCTGCGGACCTCAGGCCGTGGTTCTCGCGCCTTGTCAGGGTGACACGCCTGAGAGAGGTCCGGGCACTCGTTGGCTTCACGCGCATCAAGCCCCCGTCAGAGTCCGCTGGACCTGACTCTGCGACGCTCTGCGAAGTAAAGCCGGCGGGTCTGAACTGGCTCCCCGCGATCGAAGTCCGTGGAGAAGGCATCTTCATCCAGTTCAACGAGTCCTCGCTGGCTCGCTGGGAGCAGTCAGAGTTGATCCGGACGAGGACGAACCAGATCAACCAGGCATTCATCGAGAGAGGACGGAGCCTGCAGCCGGACGGCTACGCGCTAAGTGCCGTCACGCCGCGACATGTCCTGCTGCATTCGTTCGCTCACGTGCTGATGAGACAGCTCTCGCTTGACTGTGGCTACTCCCACGCCGCGCTGAGGGAGCGGCTGTACATCGACACCGGTGAACGTCCTATGGCTGGCATCTTGATCTACACTGCGACCCCGGACTCCGAGGGGACGCTCGGCGGGCTGTCCCGTCAGGGGAGACCCGCCAGGTTCGCCGAGGCCGTGCATCGATCCGTGCGGTCCGCTGTGTGGTGCTCATCCGATCCGCTCTGCATCGAGGCTGTGCAGTCGTTCTCGGAGCCGTTGAACCAGGCGGCGTGTCATTCCTGCCTGCTGGTCCCCGAGACAGCGTGCGAACTCTTCAACCTTTTGCTCGATCGGGCGACCCTCGTCGGCACGCCCCAGGATAGAGGAGTGGGCTTCTTCTCTAACTTGCTCACCTGAACATGCCGATAGCTCGCGACGTCGTCGAGTTGGCACGTAAACTCCGCGCCCGATCGACGGTCGAGCCCTTCGATCCAGCCTTCATCGAAGTGCTGAGATCTGATCCAACGGCGGATAGACTGGCGTCAGAGCTCGGCGCTCGCGACGGAGGAGACGGGTACGCACTCCTCCATTTGTTGATCCAGTCCCTCGCCATCCAGGATAGTGAGGACCGAGGACAGGCCTCGAAGGTCGAGCTGGTTGCGACACTGCCGCAGGAGGTGCAGTACGTCGTCCGAAGGACATCAGAAGTGGTCAAGGAGATGATCCAGTCGGCACTTGAAGAGATCCTCATCGCAGGTTACAGGGTCACTGATGGTGCCCTGATACGAACGTTGGGCTCTCTCGCGGCGACGGGCAAGGACATCACGATCATCTTGAACAAGGATAGTCGGGATAGCGATAAGATCCTGGCGGCTTGGCCCGTTGGAGTAAAGAGACCGAACCTCTACAGTGGGGTAGCCAACCAGGATGGCCCAACTGATGTCCTCTTCCATTCCAAGGTGCTCATCATTGATTCTAGAGATATGCTCCTGACCTCGGCGAACTTCTCGCGCCATGGCCTCGAACACAACTTCGAGCTTGGCGTCCGCCTTGAGGGCCCTCCCGTCATCGAGGCGCGCGAGCTCTTTCGGTGGGCCATCCGCAGTCGCATGCTTGCCTCCGGCAAGATAGGACCGGCTTAGGCATCGCCGTCGAGCGATGGGCAGGATGCCTGCAGGGGTCTGTGATGACCGGATGGGAGTGCAGGGTCCGATGTGGTGCTCAGCAGGTCGCCGAGTCGATAGGCTTGAGGCTGGAGAGACGGGTCCGCGGTGCTTCCATCGCGGAGGGTAGAGCTGGTCGGGCCTTAAGACTGGTATCGAAATAGAAGTGGGTCGGGTTAGCTCTGAGCCAGAATCTCCCGTCGTTCATTACCTCCGCCACGTAGGCCGTTGCCAGGAGTCCGGCCGCTAGCCTGACCGGCAGTCCCGCTCGTGGGACGACACGGATATTCCCGGAGCGCGGGAGCCGTTGCTTGGCAAACTTCTCTTGTGGGAATATCCGGTCCAGGGCACTTCCGATCTGTTCCAGTAGCCACGGTGGGGTCTCGTGGACTCCATTCCGGTGGCGAGCCCAGAGGGCTTGAGATGTCGAAGCGTCTGGAATCTTAGGCTGGAGATCAACCTCCAGGAACTTGATCAGATGTCTCACACGTGCCAGCAAGTCGGTGTCCGCCTTCGAGGTCAGCTCACAGTAGGCTCGCTGTAAAGAGACGGCCTGCTTGCGGAAGCCCTTCCCGATGCCCAGGTGCAAGCGGGCCTGCCAACGTTTGAGGTGTTTCCTGGGCTTGAAGGTGGGAATCGAGTTCGCAAGAGGATGTCTGGGACGGGCGTTGCCCTCGTTATCCAAATCCACCCTCAGGCTGTTCTGGCGACAGCCCGGCACATGGTCACGGAAGCGTCTAGACAGAGGGAGACGCATCGTACTGTTGACCCTCTTGCGTACCTTGGTGATCGGCGGCGGCGAGTGAGGAACATCTGTGGCAAGACAAAGGTTCTCCGGAAGACGTTGCCCTATGTCATTAAGAAGAGCGAGAGCCAGCGCCCTAGACATGACAGGAGGCACCGCATTGCCTACAAGGGTGTATCTGTCTTGCTGCCTGTCTCCCCAGAACTGGTAGCTAATAGGATAGCTCTGGAGCGCAGCGCATTCCCGAACGGTCAGATGACGATACCAGCCTCCTCCCCAGACGAGGAATGCCTCGCGGCCTCTTCCGGACTGGTAGGCGCAGATCGTGCGAGCGGGCAACTCGTTGCGCTCCGGGATGGCCATGAAGCCGTAGAAGGAGTGCCGTTGCTTCTTCGCCTTGATGATCTCATAGTCTTCCTTCGAGATCGACACTGGGTTGGCTTGCTCGGTGAGATCTTTGGCCGGGATGCTGAAACCGTAGTTCGGGTCGATCACGGGAGAGCGAGTCTGGATTCCTGGAGCCGGTAGCGCCTTAAGGACTTCGCCAAGGGTCTTCCATGGCTTCTTCTCCCCCGCTGGATGCTTCGCGTGAGTAGTTTGTGGAGTAGGGAAGGAGCCGCAGAAGACTCGACGACGTCGTTGGGGAACTCCAAAGTCAGCGGTGTTGACTTCAAGTCGGACCGGAATCTCCAGGTGCCCATCCCGACCGATGCCGAGCTTCCTGAGGGCGATGCGTTCTGGCAGGTGGCGTAGCAATTGGGGAACGTTCTCCATGATCCAGTACCGAGGCTGGAGAACATAGACGAATGTCAGGAAGCGCTTGACCAAGGCCAGACCCTTGGTTGGGTCACTATTGCCGCCCCGATTGCTGAGAGAGAAGAATGTGCAGGGCGGGGAGCCTACGAGGACGTCTACCTTGGGAAGGCTGTAGGGGTCCAAATTCAGGATATCCTCACAGCGGACATCGACTTCGGGATGGTTCTTCTTGTGGGTATCGACGGCGGGTTGCCAGTTGTCGATACCCCAGAGGACTTTGTAACCGGCCTGACGGAAGCCCTCAGAAAACCCGCCTGCTCCGCAGAACAGGTCCCCGATCGTCATCGGTGTGGGGGGTTGAATAGCAGAGCCTTTCCCATCCACACCCGGCTTAGGAGAGACCACAGGTTTAGCGGCTACAAATACATCGCTTGAGGAATTAGTGGTCATCACAGGGGCCTTATTATACAAGGTCTCGTAGTGCTTGCCTAGATCCTAGTTTGGTGCAACACGTAAATCCTAAAACCTCGGATGCGCCCGCCGACAAGCCGCCTTCAGATGCTCCGCGCTGACGTGAGCGTAGCGAGCCGTCGTGAGGACGGACGCATGGCCGAGCAACTCGGATAGGACCCGCAGGTCGGCACCGCCCTCCAAGAGCGACGTCGCGCAGCTATGACGGAGTTGGTGCGGCGTCACGCGACCCGAAATCCCCGCCCGCCGCGCCGCGGCCGCCAGCCGCGAAGCGAAGCCTCCTCGCGTGAGCGGTCCGCCGCGGCCGTTGAGGAACAAGATGTCGCCGGCTGCCGGGAAGCGCACGTCGCGAGCCTCGATATAGCGCCTCAGGGCGGCCGTAGCCCTCGGCCCGAACGGGACGAGACGTTCCTTGGAGCCCTTCCCGATCACGCGCACCCAGCCCTCCCGGAGGTCGACCTGCCCGAGACGCAGGCCGACCAACTCCGAGACCCGTAGCCCCACCGCGTACATGAGCTCGATCATCGCGTGGTCGCGCAGGGCCCCGAACTTCCCGCTCGGGGGAGGGCGAAGCAGGCGGTCCATGGCATCCGCGCCCAACGGTTCCGGGATTCGCTGCTTGAACCGGGGCAGACGCATCCCGGCGGTTGGGTCGGCCAGGGCGCGGCCTGACGCGGCCAGGTAGCGGTGAAACTGCCTGAGCGCCATAGCCGCGATGAACAGCGACGCCGACTTGAGGCCGTCCTCCTTTCTGCGCTCCAGGTAGGCCAGGATGTCCTCGCGCGTCGCCCCTTCCGGGGACCTGCGCCTCGCCTCCAAGAAGCGCAGGTAGCCCCGTATCTGGTAGCCGTAGCTCTTCCAAGTGCAGGGCGACAGGCCCCGCTCTACCCGGAGATGCCGCACGAACTCGTCGAGTAGTGCGGTCACGGCTTCTGGCCCCCGCCCAGGTCCAGGTCGGCCTCGAAGAGCAACTTGCCCTTGCCGTCAAGCAGCTCGATTCGCGTGACCTCCCTGGCCTTGGAGCCCGGCCCCGATCGCATGATCGCCCGCGCCGCGCGCATTGCGACCAGTCGGCCGTAAGCCTCAACCTCGGCCTCGCGCCGCTCGGTGAACAGCGTCGGGTTCTGCGCCATGCTCAATCCTCCTTTGAACTGGCGCTCAAGGCTGCCGAGCGAGCAATCGAAGCAGCAGTCGGACAGCTCGCTCTCGGGCGTCGGGTCGGTCACGACCCAGAACTTGTCCTCCGGCCCGAAGCGCATGGCTCAGGCCCCCTGGACGACTTTCACGCGCTTCTTGTCGTCCTTCTCGACCTTCCAGCCCTTGCGCGTGTAACCGACCATGCGCGCGCGGACGTTGGCCGCGAGGTCCCTGCCCTTGGCCGCGTCGCCCGCCTTCTTCGCCAGCTCGGCCGCGATCTCGGCGACGGTATGGCCGCCGGTCGTGAGCATCGGGTCGATGATGGCCGCCAGGGAGCCCTCCTTCTTGGCTCCCTGGGGCTTGGCGGCGGCCTTCTTGCCGCCCTGCGGCTTGGCAGCCTTTTTCTTGGCCGCCGCCGGCTTGTTCGCGCCTTTCTTCTGTCCGTTTTTCTTCGCCATGCCCTCGTTCCTCCTGTTGGTTTCGATCGACCAGGCGCAGCCGTGGCATGCGATCCCGGCGATCCGGTCTTTCCTGAATAGGAGCCTGCCAGTGTCGACGTCGGCTCCGCACTTCGCGCAGACCATCAGCGCCCTTCGGGGCGAGCCTTACGCCGGAGCGCCTTCGCCGTCGCCTTGTCCTGGCGCTGGCGCTCGTTGAACTCGTAGGTGCCGTGGTCCACCCCGATCTCCACGGCCCGCGCGGCTTCCTCGCGGCTGAAGCCCAGCTCCAACGCCCTGATGACCTGGTCAGCGACCAAGTCGGTCAGGATGGCGTTGAGCACGTCGTCTTTGGGCATCTTCATCGCACTCCTCCCGCACCGGCTCCAGACAGATGTTCGCGTCCTCGTCCTGGCCGATGTCGTATTCCTTCCCGCAGGTGGCGCAGACCACCCGGCTCTCCTGGTTGTAGTCCCAGCCCTCTGAGCTATCCGCCTCCGCGTCGTCGTACTGCGGGCCGTCCTCCGTGATCTCACAGGGGACGCCCCTGAGGACCAGCGTTACCCTGGGGGCCTTGAACTCCTGGCTCCCGCATGCGCACCGTAGCTTCATCGTCCCTCCCTCCCCGCTCACGCGGGGAAGTACCTCGCCAACTCGGGATCGGCGCGGTAGGCCTTGAGAAGCTTGACCACCTCCCGCGCGCCTCGCACGAACTTCGCCCGCGTCTGCCAGTCCAGCGTCGAGTGGAAGACGTCGTTGCGCATGATGTCCTCGACGAATCCCGCGTCCTTCTCGCTGACCCCCGTGGCCTCGATGATGAGGCCCTGGTAGAAACTACGCCTCGCGTTCATGCCGCCTCCGTTTGCACCATGGCATCCTGGAGCCTATGGGCAGTGACCTGCGCTTGCTCCTCGGTGTCGAAACCCCGGAGCCAAACCGTCCCATCGGTCGGATGGGGCGTCGGGCTGGAGTAGGCGACCACCGCCCACTCGCCCAGGACTTGCTCCACCTTCAGGTAGCGTCTCGTGTTCTCGGTCATTTGCCCTCCTTGCCCCTGGCCTTGAGCAGCACATAGGCCAGCTTCGCCCGGGCCTTGTCGCTCAAGACCACATTGGCCTGGTACTCGTCGCCTTCATGCAAAAGCAGGGCGACCTCGCCCTTGCGGTCGACCACCGCATCCAAGCGGTGGCTGATGCGGTAGCAGAGTTCCCCCCGGGTCTGCTCCTGATCTTCGGGGCTAATGTAGTTCGCCCAGTCCTTCCTTTTCGTCGGCTTTACGGGTATTGGATTCATCGCTTCCCTCCTCGCGCCTCGCTGCGTCCCATCTGGTAGGCAAGGGCCAACGCCTCGCGCAGCCCGTTAACGCTGACTTCATGGAAGTCGAGCCGGTCGCTCCTGCGCTCTTCGAGCGTCTCGATGCCGAGGACCTCCTTGGCGATGAACGACGCCCGAGCCTCGGCCTGCTCGCGGTGTTTCTGTTCGCGCGCTTGCTTGGTCTTCATGCCAGCCCCTCGTTCTTCGTGACCGTCAGAAACACCGGCGGGATCTCGCCCTCGATCCGCGTCCCCAGGGCCTCGACCTCGTAGTCGAGCAACTGGTCCTCGACCGCGATGTTGTCCCACTGGACAAATATCCAGCGCCGATGGCTGCGCGTCGAGGTGCGAACTACGGTGCCGGTGAACTTGCCGCCCCACTTCGCGTCGCGTACCCGGTCGCCTTTGCGGATTCTCGTTTTCTCGCTCATCGTTTTTGGCCTCCTTTTTACCGCCCTACCGTCGAGTCAGGAAGGAAGGTATAGGGACTTCGCGAAGATTGCAAGGCCTTCTTCCGTCGAGAAACTCGCCGTTATTCGACATCGGCGAAGTCGAATTTTCGAGATTCCCGAGTTCCGGCTATCGGGCTCAGAGGCGTCGCGGCCTGCGCCGAGCATCGCGCCGCGAGGCTTTCAGCGCCTTCTCGGGCCCCTCGTGAATCGCGCGCCAGAGGTAGCGGTCCAGCTTGTCCCAGTCGATCGTGCCGTCGCTGTAGACCTGGACCGCGAACTCGGCGGCGAGCTTTCGTTTTGACATGGCGTCCTCCGTGGGAAGGAAGGACTACCTTCCATCGCAGGCAGGAATCAAGTGGAGGTCGACGTCAGGCGATGCGCAGGAAAGGAGGTCTTTTGTACCATAGCCTTGAGGCCGAAGGCCAAAGCCCCAAATTTACGCAGGAGACAACCACAAATCGGGCCTATCGCGGGGCCCCAGCGATTGGAAGCATGCTCAATGGAGGCGTTTGAACATATCATCAAAGTAATGCTCGAAGCCCAGGGTTATGTCGTTACGAACAATGTGAAGTTTCCTGTTCGGATGCGGACGAGGAGGGCCGACCGAGCCGAGTATCAAACGCACGGATATGAAATGGATATCGTTGCGGCCAGACACAACTCGCTTCTCCTTGGTTCCGTCAAGTCATTTCTAGGGTCTCATGGTGTGAGTCGACAAGGTTTCCAACGCATCGCGGATACCAGCAAGAAAAACCACTTTGGCCAGTACCGCGTATTTAATGACGCCGTCATTCGTCAGGGAATCTTCCGTGAGGCAAGCAAGCGTTACGGATATCCCAAAAGAAGAATCCAACTCGCTCTCTATGTTGGGAAGTTTTATAGCCAGGACGAAGAACCCATTCGTCGACATCTTCGTAGAATTCGACTAGGCGCTGGCCCCGTGAAGGTTGTCGGATTGGATGAAATCGTACGCGGCGTTCTGAAAGCCGCGGAATCCAAAACCTATGCCAATGATCCGGTCCTCATGACGATTAAGAGCCTTCATGAAGCCGGATATGTTCGAGAAACCTCGGAGTAAGGAGATTGAGTTGTCTGGCGGGAGATTCAAAGCGCTGCACGGGATATCGACGTCGCGCTTTAATCGGCTGATGCGGAGCGTTAGGCGCCCCAAATATTCGGAGAGGAATATCGCATGACGATCAAACTGACGGATATACTGCACATTGATGACCCGAGCCAGTACAAACTGCATCTTGCATGCACCAGTACCCAGGGCCATCATCCGCTTGTTGAATACGTCAAGAGCCGCGAAAACTGGCGCGGATGGAATACGTGGCGCGGCGAGCGAAATGATTGGACGAGAGACTTCATCTTATCCTTCATGGAATTTTCTACTGTTAAAGGAGGCTGGCTTTTTGGAGGCATTTTCCGTGTTAAGAAGCGGTATCGCGACGGGTACGACTTGGCAGATGTAAAGGAGTTTTCGAAATATGAAGGGCGCCTTATTTGCAAGTTCCACAGATATCAGGGCTTACGCGGAAGGGCGTTCAAACTGGAGACGTTTATTGATTCTTTTGAGGTCCTCACTCTTCTGCCAGCGCGCTACTCGGGAGAAGCATTTTGCGGATACGCGAATATCAATCATCGCTTTGATGTCTTGAAGGCAATTGTGGACAGCCAGCGACCGGACTGGAAAGCATCTCTATGCGCAGTAAAAGGCGTCTACCATATCGTGGACGCAAAGACTGGAAGGGTCTATGTGGGCTCGGCTTATGGAAATGCGGGCATCTGGTCTCGTCTGGACACTTATGTGAATACCGGCCACGGTTGGAATGACGATCTCATCAGAGTGATTCGCAAAAAAGGGCTCCCATACGCACTCAAGAATTTCCAATTTTCCATTTTAGAAGTATTTGCATTCAACACCCCGGATCAGATAATTTTAGATAGAGAGAAGCACTGGAAGAAGGTTATGCTTTCGCGCGAATTCGGATTCAACAAGAACTAACTTCGGGGAGTGGGAGACGCCTAACCATTGGATGCTGCCGACCGCCGCCTCGTTGGGTTGGACAGTTGAAGCGGCGGCGACAGACCCTCTGCGTTAGAAGGTGGGGCCGTCGCCACAGTGGTCCCGTCAGGGGGAACCGGCCGGAATGACGATGATCTGCTCATCCGAACCGAAGGCGGCGACATGTTGGATGTCAAGGAGCATCAGCTCGAAAAGCTTGCGGACTGA
>Ga0210009_1000143_pt1 | contig 90370 bp, 68 predicted proteins | sample CryGeyCG2114_065_FD_185457 | JGI IMG/M metagenome (GOLD analysis project Ga0210009, IMG submission 185457) | Groundwater microbial communities from aquifer - Crystal Geyser CG12_big_fil_rev_8/21/14_0.65 (SPAdes) (version 2) | ecosystem: Environmental > Aquatic > Deep subsurface > Groundwater ...
TGCCTGTGAGGTCTTTTCCTTCACGTAGCGCTTGAATGGCAGCATTGATATCAAAAGTAGGTGTGGTCATAAATCATCTCTTTTTGGTATAGCTTAAAGAAATGACACAGAAATTTGAACACTACCACGAAGTGGGAAATTTTCGAGTTAGATTTTAACTCTAATTTGTGAGTGTTGGATTAAAATTTCTATAGCCTAACGTTCCGCCGACGCTTGCGGCAGCGTAATGGTGCGACTTGTTAGGCAATCCGCACAGAATCACTTTCTCTACCATTGAAAATTCATAACAAAAAGTAAAAAACTACCGTAAACAGGATAAATAAAAATATCAACCAAATGACTTTTTTATATTCTATCTCAGAAAGTTCGAGTCTTTTTTTTTGAGGCATCCAATCAGGCTTGTTTCTTGCTAAAATCAGAGGTTCGCTTGAGAATGACCGTGCATTCCTTGCTTGTTTCACTGCCTCAAGCATTTTATTCACAGCCCCAAATAGCTCCAAATTATTTTCTTTCTGACCTGAAAAAATTGTATTAATTATTTTTTTATCTTCGTTGGGAAGGATTTTTGGGGCAAGAAATTTTAAGTTCGGCTCCTCTCCTTCTTCCAAAAATTGAAGGTTGGACATCGACACTATTCTTCCAGAAATATCTCTCCCTGCTGGAGCAGACAAACAAAATACACGTGAACCTGACGCTAAAAAAATAAACTGAGCAAACAGAAAGAATTCCCCTGATTTTGAACGGTAAATTTCTTCAGGTATTCCAAGCACAAACGCGGGAGGTAGTTCTTTAAGGCTAATCAACTCGTGAAGACTATAAATACTCTCATCTTCAACAGCCTGAATGCGTCCGGTTTGGTCTCTATCGGGTAATAGCCATATGCTTCTCATTTCATATCGCCTTAGACTTAAATACAGTCCGCAAAACGGCAGTAAAATATATGCTAAAGATGTACGAATCGGTCATGCTGATCGGACTGATGCCAGTTATTTTGTGAAAATAAACACCTAGGATTTTTTTTGCAGAACCTTCTATATCCTCCAAATAGCATTCCAACCCTTTTGATATTTTTTCTTCAATGCCAGAAGGATCTTGGCATCCATTCAAAAGCATATCGACCTTACTTGTGAGAATGTGAATACTGCTATTTGCTTTGAATTGAGAAATATTTGACGCAATCCATTTAAAATCAGATTTAATCCTGTCTTTAGTCTCATCAGGGTTGTTTGACAGCCTGTCTAAATCTATTAGATAAAATATTACATCGGCACCAGAACATGATTGCAGCCAATAACGTTCCCGTTCGTCAATTTCGCCGCCAACATTGATTGAGTTTTTACATTTGAAATAAACTTCAGTTTTGTCTGGTAGAGGCCAAGTGAACTTAAATGTACCAACCTCTTCCGCTCCTCTCGTTTGAATGTGCTCAGTTGGTGCATTTTCTCTCTTTAGCTTATTGAAGAAACTATTTTTCCCCGAGGCAGTAGGACCAATTATGGCTATACATTTACCAGTCCACCAACTCTTTAATTCCGAGTACCACTCCGGAGCAGATTTGCTAACATCTCTCGTTATCGTAGTTACCAGCACCCCTAAAGCTTGCCTTAACAGTTGTTGCCACATAGAGCTTTCCTTATTTGCCACTTGATTATGCCCCTTACCCGTTCTCTGTTCATGGCAGACTAAGCCAGCCTAACGTCTTAGTATTTATGCGCTGCGCTGTTTGCAGGGCATAAATCGCTTGTTGGACTTGGCCGCTGCCACATCCATGTTAATTGGTATAAATGATGCTATAGGAATTTGCTTTTTTGCGGTAGCGGTTTTTTATACAGTTTGATGGGTAATCACTTGATATTGTTTTAGCTTTCCATTTTTCACGCTTATTTTTTGCTGATGAATTGCTATCTAACGACTCAAAACTCTAAGGAATACACCTCCCCTCGGAGTTGCCGCAGGGCGAATAGAGCTCTTGATTTAATAAAGAGTGCGTGAGTTCGGTCATGGATGACCGACTAGCTTTCGCAGGTGCAGGGACGCATCCTTCGGAAGCGATAGCAAATTTGTTAATGAGCACAAGGGGCCTTCAACTCCGTTGGGGGCGTCTTGGAGCATCCAAGGGCGAAGGCCAGCGGCCGCTTTGAGCGCGAGATAGGGATATCGAGCTGGCTATTTAACATGGACGTTTTTGATAGGACGAGCAGTCCTCCTTGGTCGACTCTTGATTAAAAATCAGGGGGTGAAGTCCCACGACTTTGATTTTGATTAAAGCATTCAAAATACGAAAAACACTTTGGGGCAATAGCTTTTTAGCTGAACGAGCCGCTAGAGGGGTAGTTAAGATTGGCCTTGTTGCACCAGTGACCTTCTAAAACAGGGATGTTTTAGTCGAGCCCTCTGGGATACATCTTTTAAAAGAAATAGGCGGCGTGTCACTGGGGAAACAATGACAATTAATGCTGCGCGTAGCTCAACTGTCTTGTTTTGGGTGCTTTGTATCAAAACTGACATGCCCATAATGAATGGACTTAAGGCGGTCTTTTGAATGGCGCGAGGGAATGACCCCGTGAAATTATTCTTGCTAACTTGTAGTCTTATCGCAAATCAGCATAATGCTTTGAGCCGTTAAGCTTAACACTATTTTTTATGGCTGCGGTTTGCTGCACTGACCAGTGCTTGTGCTAAAAAGTATCACTACGCACTCTCTCAGTCGCCGCGTGGCAGCTTATAATGGCCTTACAACCTTGTGTTATAACGCTCCTTAACACCTTGATAAAGGATTGATTCTCCCTTTGACTCGCTCCCGTCAACCGACATCAAAGCACGGTTTATCTAAAGAAACAGTGGCTAAGCCAACAGCCTCAAAAGGCGCTGCAGCGGTGAGCCGGCTCGCGGCCGAAGTGCAACGCGCTTTTTTGCCCGATGGAGTATTGTCTAAGCATATTCAAGGGTTTAGTGCGCGAACAAGCCAGATGCAGATGGCGCAGCAGGTGAGTGAGGCGATCGCGTCTAAGGGTAATGTGGTGATTGAGGCGGGCACTGGGGTAGGTAAAACCTTTGCGTATTTGATCCCTGCGATATTAAGCGGTAAGCAAGTTATCGTCAGTACGGGCAGTAAAAATCTGCAAGAGCAGTTGTTTTTTAAAGACTTACCCGCGCTGGTCGCCATGTTGGGAATTGAGCCCAAACTGGCGCTGCTAAAGGGGCGCAATAATTATCTGTGCCAGTGGCGACTCGATAAGCAAATGAGTGAGGCCACACATATCGATGCGCGTTTGTTGGATGATTTGTTGAAAATCAATCAGTGGGCGGGGATCAGTAAAGATGGCGATATTGGCGGCTTGACCTCAGTGCCTGAGAATTCTTCGGCGCTGCCGCTCGTGGTCAGTACTAAGGAAAGCTGTATTGGTAAGCGCTGCGACTTTTACGATGCCTGCTTTACCCGCAAGGCGCGCAGCCGTGCCATGGATGCCAAAATCATCGTGGTGAACCACCATCTGTTTTTCGCCGATAGTGTGCTTAAGGACACTGGCTTTGCCGAGTTATTACCCGATCCCGATGTGGTAATTTTCGATGAAGCGCATTTATTACCCGATATTTGCGTTAATTATTTTGGCCAGCAATGTTCGAGTCGCACTATCGACGATTTTATTCAAAAGTTGCTGGTTATTTATCAAACAGAACTCAGCGACACTGGGCAAATTGCCCAATTTTGCCAGCGTTGTCTCGCTAAATTAAGTGATTGGCATAATCAGTTATATTCCTGCGGCGAATCAGACTGGCGACGGGTGTTGGGAAATAAAACCATAGTGCTGGCATCTTGGGATTTATTGACCGAATTAACCGCGCTGCAAAATTTATTACTGGCCCATATTGGCCGCAGTGAATTATTGGATGATATTGCCATTAAGCTTACCGAACTCAATAGTAAACTGAGCGTGTTTTTTAGCTGTGATAATCATCAAGCGGCCTACAGTATCGAATTTGGCAGTCGTTTTGTGGTGCTGCGAATTTCACCAATCAATATTGCCCGTGAGTGCCAGCAGTTATTTGTGCCGGAAACCAGCTGGATATTTACCTCGGCAACTTTGCAGGTTAACCGCAGTCTTGCCCATTTCGCCCGAGAAATGGGGATTGTCGATGCGCAGCAAAGCATTCTCGACAGCCCCTTCGATTATCCGCGCCAAGCGGTATTTTGTGTGCCAAGACAACTGGGCAGCGTGACCAATCAACAGCAAGCGTTAAAACAGCTGGTGGATGTGTGCGTGCAGGCGATAGATGCGGCCCAGGGACGCACCTTTATTTTATTCACTAGCCACCATATGCTCGAACAAACGGCGTTGGCGCTGCGAACCCGCACTCAATATCCGCTACTGGTGCAAGGGCAAGCGGGTAAACAGAGTCTGCTGACTAAGTTTCGCCAACTCGGCAATGCGGTGTTGCTCGGCACTAGCAGTTTTTGGGAAGGGGTGGATGTGCGCGGTAAATTGTTAAGCTGTGTGATTATCGACAAATTACCCTTCGTATCGCCCGATGAGCCACTGTATCGTGCCCGCGCCGACAATGTGAGTCGCCAGGGGCTCGATCCCTTTACTGAAGTGTCGTTACCTCAGGCCATTATTGCGCTGAAACAAGGGGTTGGCCGGCTTATTCGCGATGAAAAAGACCGCGGTGTGCTGATCCTTTGCGATAATCGCATCGTGAATCGCTACTACGGCCAAGCCTTTTTAAACTCTCTGCCGCCGATGGCACGCACCCGCGATTTAGATAAAGCGTTGGCTTTTTTAAGCAAGATCCCTTAAGGACCAGTTGATAAACAAACTGTTAACTAAAAGTAAGGGAGCGATAATCGCTCCCTTACTTTTGTATTGAGTGCATAGTGACGGTTAGCCAAACTCGCGGCTAGATTTTTAATCCCACCATCAGTTGGTCCAATTGCCCCGCGGTGGCTTGCAACTCATCACAGCCTGAAACCGATTGATTTGCCGATTGCTCCACATCATGGGATTGGTTCCGAATTTCCATCAAATTAGTGGCAATTTCGTTGGCAACCGCCGATTGTTCTTCCGCCGAGGTGGCAATTAATACGCTCATTTCGAAGACTTTATGACTATGGTGGGCAATATGTTCGAGATCTGTGCCCGTTTGCAGCACATGCTGCTTGCCTTCGCTTGCCTGGCTCACGGTACGAGACATCACCTGCGTCAAGTTACGGGCGCCCAATTGCAGGGCCTCGATCATGGTTTTTATCTCAACCGTTGCGGCTTGCGTGCGACCCGCAAGTGTACGTACTTCATCGGCAACTACCGCAAAGCCTCGACCTTGCTCACCGGCGCGCGCCGCTTCAATGGCGGCGTTGAGGGCGAGTAGGTTGGTTTGCTGTGAAATCGCATTAATGGTGGAGACCACTTCATCGATTTTACTGGCGTTTTCGTTAAGCACTGCGACCGCATCGGAGGCGTTGGAAATGTCATCCGATAACAGATCTATCGCCTTAACTGTGGTGTCTATGTCCTTAGACCCCGCGCTCACCTGTTGATTGGCCTCTTGGGTTTCGGCGGAGGATTGCTCGGCATTGCGCGCCACTTCTTTTACCGCCGCGGTCATTTCCTCCATGGCCGTCGCTAAGGAATCGAGGTGCTGGCGTTGGTTTACCGCAAGGGATTGTCCTTGCTGCGCCGTGCTTCTAAAGGAGGAAACGACTTCCCTAATCTTGCTGGTGGACTCGGCTATCTGCTTCACTAAGGTATGTTGACGTTCGACTAAGGTATCTATGCTGATGGCTAAGATACTGAACTCATCCTTCACCTCGAAGAAGTTTAAACGGCCGGTTAAATCACCGGATGCGGCCCGTTTTAATGCCATGACAGTGGTGTAGAGTGCACCGCCAACAAAGGTGGAAATGTAATAGCTGAATAAAAACAACACGAACAGGAGTGCCGCCATCAGGCCGTAAACCAGCCAATTATCCTTGGCGAGTTGGGCATCAAGCTCCCGCTCATCTATCGGGATGATAGTGATAAGCTCTTGATCATTCACGCTGCTAATGGCCCTTAACGCCTTACCACTAGTCTCTATGCCACCGCCACTGCGGGCAATGGACTGAGCCTTAGCGTCGGCGGTGGTGATCGAAACAATACTGACATTGCCTTGTAGATCACGTCTTAGCTGGCCTTCGAGTGCCTGACGTTCCTGTTCGGCGGATTTTCCGTAAAGCAGACCCGCCACTTGGTTTATTTTTTGTGACGAGGTTTGTAGTGTGGCTAGATGATTGTCGAGCAGTGTTTGTTGAAACTGGTTATTAAGGAAAACTGAGAATCCCACAATCATTAACATGGGAACTAGGGCTAGAATAGCGAATTTGGTTTTTAAGGTCATGTGGATAAGATATTGATCTATCCAGCGAAATTTAACTTCTTTCATTAGCGCCTCGATAAATTGGGCTGATACCGAATCTATATCGGTCAGTTTGCCATAGACTTTATGTTTTTTGCTTTGTAAGCAATTGCTTGTATTATTTTTATCCAATTGCAGTCTTTTTGGATGCATTTGCTGCAATGTCGGCAAGGTACAAGCTCGAGTTTACAGTTTAGTTACATTTGGTGCTAGTGGTGCAGAACAGGAAAGATCTTGGCTTAAAAAGCATCGGCTGAATGTCGGCTTACATAGGATGCGTGCCCATTCGGGGGTAACACATGAATTTGCATGATAAAAACCCCCACTAAACCCTAGTAATATCTCGCTCGCTCGCGTAAAATTTCTGTCCTTTTATTTCGTTATAGCTAGCAAAGCGTCTGGCATTAACGCCCGATAACCTGAGCACCCAAATAGCCTGAAAGTTTGGCGCCCATAGCACTTGTTTATCAAGCGCGACTATGCAGTGGAAGAGAAAATGCAGCAGTTAACTGAGATCGTAGAACAAGCCTTAGTCATTATTGACCAGGCCAGTGATCTAAAAACACTGGATGATATCCGTGTCGATTACCTGGGTAAGAAAGGTAAGATCACCGACATGATGAAAATGATGGGTAGCTTAAGCCCTGAAGAAAAGCCCGCCTTTGGCCAAGCGGTCAATGATGCGAAACAGGCGATTCAACAAAAATTAACTGAGCGCATCGATGGTCTGAAGAGTTCGGAGCTGGAAGCCAAATTAATCGCCGAAAAGATTGATGTGACTTTGCCAGGCCGTACCCAAGAGATCGGTGGCTTACATCCAGTGACGCGTACCATTGAGCGTATCGAAACCTTCTTCGGGGAATTAGGATTCTCGGTAAAGCAGGGACCTGAAATTGAAGATGATTTCCACAATTTCGATGCGCTGAATATCTCTGAGCACCACCCAGCGCGTGCCGATCACGATACCTTTTACTTCAATCCTAAGCTGATGCTGCGTACCCAAACGTCGGGCGTGCAAATCCGTACGATGGAAACTGAACAGCCACCACTGCGCATTATTTCTCCGGGTCGTGTTTATCGTAACGATTACGACCAAACCCACACGCCAATGTTCCACCAAGTGGAAGGTTTGCTCGTGGATGAGCATGTGAACTTCGCCGAACTGAAGGGCATTTTGCATGACTTCCTGCGTAACTTCTTCGAAGAAGATCTGCAGGTGCGTTTCCGTCCTTCTTACTTCCCATTCACTGAACCTTCAGCCGAAGTGGATGTGATGGGCAAAAATGGCAAATGGTTAGAAGTGCTAGGCTGCGGCATGGTGCACCCTAATGTGCTGCGCAGTGTCGGCATAGATCCAGAAAAATACTCTGGTTTTGCTTTTGGTATGGGTGTCGAGCGCTTAACTATGTTGCGTTATGGCGTAAACGATCTACGTGCGTTTTTCGAAAACGACCTACGTTTCCTGAAGCAATTTAAATAACGGAGCTGTATAGCATGAAATTTAGCGAATCTTGGCTTCGTGAATGGGTAAATCCTTCCATCAGCCGTGAAGCATTATCCCACCAGATCACTATGGCTGGCCTTGAAGTCGATGGCGTTGAAGCCGTGGCTGCCGATTTTAGCGGTGTAGTGGTTGGTGAAGTGGTCGAATGTGGTCAGCATCCAGATGCAGACAAACTGCGCGTGACCAAAGTCAGTGTCGGCAGTGGTGAGCTTATCGATATCGTCTGCGGCGCACCAAACTGTCGTCAGGGTCTTAGAGTGGCCGTGGCTATGGTTGGCGCCGTATTACCAGGCGATTTCAAAATCAAGAAAGCCAAGCTGCGTGGCATGCCATCAGAAGGCATGTTGTGCTCCTACAGCGAGCTTGGCATTAACGTCGAAAGCGATGGCATTATCGAATTGCCATTGGACGCGCCACTAGGCACAGATCTGCGTGAGTATCTCAAGCTTAATGATGCCGTGATTGAAGTCGATTTAACCGCTAACCGTGCCGATTGCTTAGGCATGGCAGGCCTTGCCCGTGAAGTGGGCGTGTTAAACCGCCAAGCCGTGGTTGAGCCACAGTGGCAAGTTGTCACACCAACAACGGATGCACAGGTGACGATTAACGTTAAGGCGCCAGCCGCTTGTCCACGTTACTTAGGCCGTGTGGTGAAAAACGTCAACGTGAAAGCACCAACACCCTTATGGATGCAGGAAAAACTGCGCCGTAGCGGCATTCGCTCTATCGATCCTATCGTAGATATCACTAACTTTGTGTTGATTGAATTCGGTCAACCTATGCACGCCTTCGATTTGGCCAAGTTAACCGGCGATATCCAAGTGCGTTTAGGTACTGGCGAAGAGAAAATCACCCTGCTCGATGGCAGCGAAGTCACGATTCCAAGTGATACACTGGTGATTGCAGATGACGCGCGTCCATTAGCCCTTGCTGGCGTGTTTGGCGGTGAATACTCAGGTGTGAGCGACACTACCCAAGACATATTACTTGAATGTGCCTTCTTCGCGCCGCTTGCCATTATGGGTAAGTCACGTCGTTTGGGCCTGCACACGGATTCATCACACCGTTTCGAACGTGGTGTTGACCCTGAGATGCAACATAAAGTTATCGACCGTGCGACCCGTTTAGTGCTGGATATCTGTGGCGGTGAAGCGGGCCCAGTGGTGGAAGCTAAATCTGACGCTGACTTACCCAAACCTGCGCAAATTTTATTACGTCGCAGCAAGTTAGATAGAATCCTCGGTCACCATGTACCCAACAGAGATGTGGCTGAAATTCTCGAGCGTTTAGGTTTTAGCGTAGTTGCAGGTGAGGGGAGCTGGCAGGTCACTACTGCGACCTATCGCTTCGATATGGCGATTGAAGAAGACTTAATCGAAGAAGTGGCGCGTATTTACGGTTATAACAATATTCCGAATACGGCACCGGTTGCTGCGTTGCGTATGTCAGATCATAAAGAATCTGACTTAAGCCTAAAACGCGTGCGTGCCCTATTGGTCGCCCGCGGCTTCCAAGAAGCGGTCACCTACAGCTTTGTCGATCCCAAACTGCAAAATCTGGTTCACCCTGGTTTAGACGCTATGGTGTTACCAAACCCAATTTCCAGTGAAATGTCGGCCATGCGTTTGTCGATGTTTACAGGATTATTGACTGCCGTTGGTTACAACCAAAGTCGTCAACAGAGCCGAGTGAGACTTTTTGAAACTGGCCTGCGCTTTGTTCCTGATATCAATGCAGAATCCGGTGTAAGACAGCAAGCTATGCTCGCTTGCGTCATTACTGGGCTCCAAAATGACGAACATTGGGCTATGGAATCGAAAACCGTTGATTTTTTCGACCTTAAAGGTGATTTAGAAGCAATTATCGGCTTGACAGTTTCCGCATCAGAATTTAGCTTTAGAGTAGCGACACATTCTGCTCTCCATCCGGGGCAATGTGCTGAAATATTGAGAAATGATCGAGTGATCGGTCATATAGGTGCAATCCATCCTAGTTTGGAGAAGCCTTTTGGACTCAATGGTAAAACCATCGTTTTTGAGTTGGAATTGGATGCTTTATTGCATACCAGTTTACCGCTAGCCCAAGCTGTATCTAAGTTTCCAGCTAATCGTCGTGACATCGCTGTGGTAGTGGATGAGAGTGTATCTGCAGGCGATGTGATGAAAGTGATAAGAAAAGTTGGCGAAAATCAGTTGGTTGGCATAAACTTGTTCGATGTATACTTAGGTAAAGGTGTTGAGCCTGGCAAAAAGAGCCTAGCGATAGCACTTACATTACAAGACACTACTCGTACACTTGAGGAAAAAGAGATTGCTGAGACCGTTGGATCAGTTGTTTCCGCCCTTAAGGCCGAGTTCAACGCATCGTTGAGGGATTAAAGTATGGCACTTACCAAAGCCGAAATGGCAGAACATCTTTTTGAAACACTGGGAATGAACAAGCGTGTCGCCAAAGAGATGGTTGAGTCGTTCTTTGAAGAGATTCGAGGCGCACTTGAAAGTGGTGAGCAGGTCAAGTTATCTGGCTTTGGCAACTTTGACCTTAGGGACAAGAATCAAAGACCGGGAAGGAACCCAAAAACAGGCGAAGATATCCCTATTTCTGCTCGCCGTGTCGTGACATTCCGTCCCGGCCAGAAGCTGAAAACCCGCGTAGAAGCTTCAAACACGGGTAAGTAATTTCGTTTGTTTGATGGGAAAGCCACTCCTTTGGGAGTGGCTTTCCTGTTTATTTTTTCGTGCAATATCTTCATTATCTTTATCCACTGTCTGAGGTGAATTCTTTGTCAAGACAGCCCAAACATTTCGACCGTCGTTTTAAACTCGCCCTATTACACCCTCAATACTGGGCCACTTGGTTGGCGATTGGTCTATTAGTGATTTTCGGACTCATGCCCGCATGGCTGCGTGATCCCATTGCCAGATTATTGGCAAGATTAGTGCTCCCGATTGCGAAAAAGCCGATAGGGATTGCGAGAGCAAATTTGAAAGCCTGTTTCCCTGAAAAATCCACCGCCGAGATCGAAGCGTTAATCCGCGAGAACGTACAAAACTTTGTCCTAGTGCTGTTGGCCCAAGGTGAATTATTAGTGCGCTCGAAAGCGCATTTGCGCCGCCGGGTGAATCTTATTGGTTTTGAACATGTGAAAGCGGCTCAAGCGGCGGGCCAACCGGTGATTTTTATTATGCCCCATGTCTGGCCCATCGATTATGCAGGCTTACGCCTTAACCTCGAGTTACCTATGGTGACTATGGCTAAGGCCCATAAAAATGGATTATTCAATTGGTTTAGCAATCGAGTGCGCAGTAGCTGCGGTGGCTATGTGTATATGCGCGAGGCGGGTATTCGAGCGTTATTGGCCGAGCTTAAGCGTAATAACAGCTTCTTTTATCTGCCCGATGAGGACTTAGGCCCAGAGCAAAGCGTATTTGCGCCATTTTTAGGCACAGTGAAGGCGACGCTCCCGGTCGTTGGACGTTTAGCCCAGGCGGGTAATGCCCAAGTGCTGCCGGTGAAGATTGGCTACAACCAAGCGACACGGCAATTTGATCTCACCGTGATGGCGGCGGTTGCGCCTGAAGATATGGTGGGTAAAGAAAACGAGGCGTTAGCGCTGAACAAAGTGGTCGAGCAAGTGATCTTAGCTTACCCTGAGCAGTATATGTGGTTTCTAAGGGTCCTTAAGACGCGCCCAGAGGGTGAAGCCTCAATCTACCGTTAGATGCTGATTGTGGCTCAAAATGGCTTTGAGTGCTAATGGCTTTGAACGTGAATGGCATTGAATACTATGGCTTGAACACTGAGTGCTCAAAGCCATTTTTGTTTCGAGGGGACTTGTTATCGACAGCACTCTTTAGTAAAAGCGCTGCTATTAGCAATCTGGGTAGCGAATGATTAATCCTCTTCTTGCTCCATTTCAAGTTGCATCAGTAGCATATCTTCGCCATCGAGTACCCGAGTGCGATAGCTTTGACACGCAGGGCAAACGACGGTGCGTTCGCTCAGCACGGACTCGCTCTGGCAGTCTTGGCAAAGTATCACTAAGGGCTTAATTTGCATATTGAGTACAGCGTCCCTGCATATGCCATCGAGTTTAAAGGTATCGAAGGCGGTTTGTAACAGTGAGGGCTCAACCCCGCTCATGACCCCAAGTTTAATCTCTACGCGGGTGATTTTGTTGGCTCGATTAGCCCTTGCATGCTGCTCGCATTGTTCAATCAAGGCACTGACAATAGAATATTCGTGCATTAACAAATCCTTGGTAGTAATTCACCCTGGGGCAGATCGAGGTAGCGAGTGGTATTCCAAGGGGTTTTTAACACCACTTTCCCCGCTAATTTATCCTCCACAGTGCCGATAATGGCTGCATTCTCACAGCGGCCAAAGCGTTGCATGATTTCTAAGGCACCTAAGGCAATGTCACTTGGAACGGCTAAGATAAAGGTGCCTTCGTTGGCAAGATCCATGGCTTCGAATCCATAGAGTTCGCACAGGCCTTTGACTTCATCGCTGACGGGAATACTGGCTTCATTCACTGTGATGCTCACATTAGATGCAACTGCCCATTCGTTAAGCACCGCCGATAAGCCACCGCGGGTGGCATCACGCATCGCATGGATGGGAATATTGGCGGCGATCAATTGCTCGACCACGGGCCAGAGCGTCGCGCAATCACTTTGAAGGCTTGATTCTAAGGTTAATCCTTCACGGGCCATTAGAATGGCCGCGCCGTGGCAACCAATATCGCGGGAAACAATAATGGCATCCCCCGGAGCGACATTCGCCGCCGAAATATTGGGGCGCAGGATACGACCAATGCCTGAGGTATTGATAAATAAGCCATCGGCACAACCCTTAGGGACGACTTTGGTGTCACCGCAGACAATCCGCGCACCACAGTGTGCTAACTCTTTGGCCATGCTGCGAACGATTGCCGTTAAGTCATTGATAGAAAAACCTTCTTCTATGATCACGCTGCAACTTAAATACTGAGGCTCAGCCCCCATCATGGCGAGATCGTTGACAGTGCCTGCAATCGCTAACTTGCCAATATCGCCGCCGGCAAAAAACAGCGGTGAGACAGTAAAGGAATCCGTGGTAAAAGCGGTTGACCCGTGCAGATCCAACTTAGCTGCATCTTCTTCACTGCGCAGAATCGGGTTATCAAATTCGGTAAAAAACAGCTCACGGATCAGTTTATTCATCTCTTTACCGCCACCGCCGTGGCTGAGTTGGATGGATTTATCTTTTGGGGAATCAGCCATGGTGTGGCTCCTTGATATCGACGCCTTGATAGCGGTAATAGGCATTGCAGGCTCCCTCGGAACTCACCATGCAACTACCTAAGGGGGTTTCGGGATTGCAGCCACGGCCGAAGACTTTGCAATCCTTAGGTTTTGCCAGTCCGCGGAGAATATCGCCGCATTGGCAGGCCTTATGATCGTCAATTTCTTTGGCAGGCAAACGGTCTTTAAAACGCAGCTCGGCATCCCTATGGGCATATTCGGGCTTGATCTGCAGCGCTGAATTTGGGATAGGCCCTAGGCCGCGCCAGCGAAATTGGGGCCTGATTTGAAAGACTTGATTGACTTTGGCCTGTGCGGTGAGGTTTCCCTCCTCCGATACGGCGCGGCTGTACTGGATATCTAGCTCGGCTTTGCCTGCGGCTTTTTGGCGCACAATACGCAGGATGGACTCCATCACGTCCACGGGTTCAAAGCCTGCGACCACCACCGGCGTGCCGTACTGCGCAACGGCGGGGCGGTAAATTTTCGCGCCGCTGATCACGCTTACATGGGCGGGGCCGATAAAGGCATTGACCCTAGCATTGGGATCTTGCATCACGGCATCCATAGCAGGCGGCACTAGTACATGATTGATATGAAAGAATAAGTTATCGAGTTTCTGCTGCTCGGCGAGCTGCAGCAAAATGGCTGTCATAGGGGTTGAGGTTTCAAAGCCAATGGCGAAGAACACTACGGTTTTATCGGGATTATCGCGGGCAATTTTCAAGGTATCTAAGGGATCGTAGATGGGCCGTATATCACAGCCCTGGGCCCTAAAACTGGCAAGCGAGCCCTTAGAGCCGGGGACGCGGATCATATCGCCTAGCGTCACTAAGATCACATTTGCCTGGGAGGCTAATGCCGCGGCTTGGTCGATGCGCTCCTTAGGCATAATGCACACAGGGCAACCTGGGCCATGGATAAACTCGATATTATCCGGCAGTAAATCCAACAGACCGTATTTCATGATGGTATGGGTGTGGCCACCACACACTTCCATAATATTGATCTGTCCTTTGACCAATTTAGCCGTTTGTTGAATATCTTGGGCCAAAGTCGCGATAGTTTGGGGGTCGCGAAAGCCTTGATAGAGGTGTTTTAGTTCGAGCATGCTCTTTCCTTGGTGCACGTTATCTGGTGCACGCCTTTCCTAATCCATAGGGTACACTCGTGTATCAGTGCACCACTTCGCTTTCGAGCTTAGTGACTATTTCTTGATATAACTCAAGGCTTTGTTTGGCATCTTCCTTGTCGATTTTGTTCATCACAAAGCCAATGTGAATAAGCACATAGTCACCAATTTCAAGGGGTTCTGCCATTAAATGACTGCTGACATCGCGGCGAACCCCTAAGGTGTCGACGGTGACACTCTGACGTTCGGCATCAATGGCCACGACTTGGGATGGAATGGATAAGCACATTATTGCGGCTCTCCCACAGATGTTTGGCGGATATTGTCCTTAAGCCACTGGGCAACGGCCCGCATTGAATCGCCATCTTTAATTGAGACTTCAATGATTTGGGTAGCTGGGTTGAGTTTTTTAAGCTGGGCTCTGGCTTCGTCCAGCTTGAAATCAAAGTAGGGCAATAGATCGCACTTAGTGATCAACACTAGGTCTGCACGGCGGAACATTACCGGGTATTTTTCAATTTTATCATCACCTTCTGGCACCGAAAGCAGCACGATATTTTTATGGGTGCCAACATCGTAGCTTGCTGGACAGACTAAGTTACCGACGTTTTCCACAAAGCAGATATCTAAGCCTTCGAGGGGCAGATGGTGCAGGGCGCCGTGCACCATAAAGGCGTCGAGGTGACAGGCCGATCCCGTTTGAATTTGGTAGGCCTTAATCCCTTTAGCGATTAAGCGGTCGGCGTCGCGGGAGGTTTCTAAATCCCCCTCAATCACGGCATAGCTGAGCTGCGTATATTCTTTAAGGTGTTCTAAAAGCGTGGTCTTGCCACTGCCGGGGCTACTCATTAAGTTAAAGGCGGTAATATTGTGCGCCTCAAAATGGGCGCGGTTGTGGCCCGCTTCGACATCGTTCTTATCTAAAATTTTATGGATCACAGATAAGGTTTTCTTGTCGTTTAACTGGGGATTGGTGTGTAATTCTTGGTGGCTATGCTCATGGGTATGGGAATGGTCATGGCTATCCTCGTGTGCGTGCGCGCCGTGGTGGTTATGCTCGTGGCGGGTAAGGGAGCAGCCGCAGTCTTTACACATATTTGATCTCTCCTTGTCGAGGGTGTGTTACCTGACACTGTATTGCTTAGGTTGAAAACTGAGCGTTTATTTGGTTAAGCTAATGTTAAGTGTGATACAAATCCGGCCATGATTCTTTGATGTTCGTCAGGTTTATAGAGATAAAATGCAGGATGGATATCAAGGCCATTCAGCGAGTTTGATGTATTCCATACCAGAGTTGCCCAAGGGCGATGCCGCCGTCATTGATTGGGATCTGTTGACTGGATAATACCTTGTTACCTTGGGTACTGAGTTTGCTTAGGCAGTATTCCAGTAGGTATTTATTTTGAAATACACCGCCGCAGAGCACAGTTGGCAGTTGTTTGTACTTAGCGGCATAGTTACAAAGTGAATCGCCCAATGTGTGCAGGAAGGCGCGGGCGATGGCATAACGTCTATGGTCCGTGAGTGGCTGCGCCGTGATCAATTCAACGAGTTGCTTGAACATATCACTGCTACACCACTGGTCGGCCTTAAGCGGTAAGTTGAGCTGAATGATATCGAGGGATAAGGCATCGGCGCGATTGGCCGCGGCTTCTATTGCCATGCCGGCTTGGCCTTCAAACAGCGTGGTTTCTATCAGTCCTAAGGCGCAGGCGAGGGCATCGAACAGCCTTCCTGCCGATGAGCTTTTAAGTGCACTGCCGTTTTGCCAGATTTTATATAAATTCGTTAAGGTATTTTGGCTTAACCTATTGATAATAGGTAAGTTAAGCGCGATCACTGCATCGAGGCTCATTTGCTCGAACAACAATGCCAGTAATAATCTCACGGGTTGCTTAATCGCTTGCTCACCGCCCAGCAGGGCTATGGGTTCAAAGTGCGCCAGCCGTTCGGCCGTATCGAGCGTCGTTAATAGCACTTCGCCACCCCATAAACTGCCATCGTCCCCCAGACCTGTGCCATCGAAACTAAAGCCTAAAACGGGATCACGATATTGGTTGATGGCCATCACACTCAGCACATGGGCGTGGTGGTGTTGCAGCGCTAAACACGGTGTTTGCTTGGTTTCTGTTTGCATTTCTGCCCAGCGTGAGGGGGCATAATCTGGGTGTTTATCGCGCAGAATAAGATTTGGTGAAAATTGGTACAAGCGGGTGAAGGTGGCTAAGGTGCGCTCAAAATACTGCTCGGCGCTGACGCTGAACAGATCGCCAATATGGGGACTTAAAAATACATTACTGCCAAAACCAAAGGCCAGCGCATTTTTTTGCTGTGCGCCAACGGCGAGAATCGATTTATGTAGCGGCGTATCTAGTGGGAAGCTTAAGGGTGCGTAGCCTCGGGCGAGACGCAGCACCTGCACCTCTGCCGGTAATAAATGCGGTTCTATAACCTGCACAACACTGTCGTCACAGCCATTTAGAATCGGCCTGTTATGGTCGACTATCGCATCCACTACATGGCTTAAGTGGCTGATAAGTTCAGCACAATCCGTGATAATCGGCTCCCCCGACACATTAGCGCTGGTGGCGACCAAGGGCCCTTTGAAGAGGCCTAACAGCATATGGTGCAGCGGTGTGTAGGGCAAAAATACCCCGAGTTTATTCAGGTTGGGAGCGACGGCTAAGCTAAGATCATGCTCGCTTCGGCTGCTCATCAGTACTATGGGCCGCTCCTGCGAGCTAAGCACTTGCCATTCAGCGTCTGAGCCTGTGACATAACGTTTGGCCATGTCGATATCGGCCATCATCACCGCCAGCGGCTTAGCTTGGCGCTGTTTGCGCTGACGCAGTGTGCTGACGGCTTGGGTGTTTCTGGCATCACAGACTAAGTGAAATCCACCTAGGCCCTTGATTGCTAAAATTTGCCCTTGGTTTAGCCTAGCTACTGCGGCTTGAAGCACCGCAATATCCGTACTTAAGTTTATGACCTTATGCCTAACGTTCTTGTCTTGAATGCCCTCTTCTTGAATACATTGCCCCTGGGGCGTTTTTAAACTGAGTCTGGGACCGCATACCGGGCAACTGACGGGCTGGGCATGATAGCGACGATCCAGCGGATCATGGTAGGCCTTAGTGCATTCGGGGCACATATCAAAGCCCTCCATCGAGGTATTGTGGCGATCATAGGGTAAGGCTTTGATGATAGTGTATCTTGGGCCACAGTTAGTGCAGTTAGTAAAGGCATAGCCAAAGTGACGATCATCAGGATTATGCATATCATTCAAGCAATCTTGGCAGGTACTTTTATCCGCCGAAACGGCCACCTGTGCAGTGAGATTATCCTGCTCGCTGGCATCGCTTTGAATGATGTCAAAGCTTGTTTCGCCTGAGATTAAGAGCAGTGATGTTTGGATAACATTATCGATCCGTGCCAGTGGCGGCGGTGTGCTCGTTAAAGTCGTTATAAATGCTTGCAGGTCGTTCTCGTTGCCTTGCAGTTCTATGGTCACGCCGTTGGCATTGTTGAGCACTGTGCCTGTGAGTCGATACGCCTTGGCATAGCGATAGACGAAGGGGCGAAATCCCACCCCTTGTACTATGCCGGTGATCTGGAGTTTACGGCGTACGCTGGCTGCCCTATGGGCAAGATCTTCTACTCTCAATTATCGCTTTGCCTATGTTATCTATAGGGTTATATAAGATATTTCTGGGGCCGCTTACGCTTGTTCATTGAGTTTACGCTGCTTAACATAGAGCGCGCCCACGGCTAAGTTATCGCCGTCTAAGTCTAGGCTGCGATTGACCACCAAAGGGAAGTTTTTGCCTAAGCGCAAACGAATGCGTTTACACAGGGTTTCATTGGCTAAGTCATTGCCAGCCAAAGCAATATTGTGCACGCCGATATTTAAGTCAATATGCTCTAACCAGTTAGCGAGGTAGTCGGCAAGGGAGTCCTGCATGGCGAAGGCGAGCTGGCTTGGATCATCATTACCCGCGACGCGAAAACTTAACACTGTGCCTAGGGTTTTACACCAATTAAGGCTGCGGTGAGCTTCACCCTTAGTGAGTGGATAATCGATGCGTGGAGCATTGGCGCCGTGGTAACGCATGGCGGTCGCCATCAGTGCATCGCTGAGCCATTCTTGGCTGTGGGTCTCTTCGTCCTTGTTAAGACCAATTAAAATGGCGGCAATGGCCCATAGACTTTGCAAGTTGTCACGCCTGCCATGGAGTTTTAAGCTTAAGAGTTTTAAATAGTCTTCGGGGAACAAGCTCTTAAACTTTTGCGCTACGGCTTTTTGTGGGCTGCTGTCCAGTTGATGGAAGATTTCGTAACCGTTATCGGGCAGCGTGGGCAGGGCAAAGAACAGCGCGGTATCGCCTTTATTATCGCAGGTGACAATTTGGCTGGGATGGCTATGGCTTAGGTAGATCGCGGCGGCGTTCTTTGCTTGTTTTTGCGAGGTGAATTTGCCATTTAACAAGGTGGCGAATAAGGCCGCATCTGTGATGCTGTGATCCTCTGCGCTTGCTAGGCGTTCAATGGCCGTTTCACCCTTATCCAATGGATCGATCTGGACTGTGAGCGTGCCTTGGTGTGCACGTGATTTTTTTACGGCTTGCCATTGAGCCTTAAATCCTAAAAATGAGATCTCATCCCTGAGTGGCTCGGGCGCGGTAAATTGCTTGGTTATTGGCGGTAAATCATAACTAGTTAACTGTGCCCAAGCCCCCTCGACCCACGCGAGTTTCGATCTATTATGCTGGCCGCGAATGTAAACCCAATCGACCCCTCTTTGTCTTAACACTTCGGTGAGCACTAAGATCACTCGGCTATAGGCAAAGCAAATGTCGTACAGTGGCGCACTGAGCTTATCGTGTTCCTGTGTGGGTCTGGCGCAAATAAGCGGTTTTTCAATACTGGAAAGCGCGAGCACTTGGGCGTCATTCAGGCAGAAATGGGCGTTCAGGGTATTAGGATTACAAATCAACAGCTGCGGCCGCTCGCCTAAGGGGAGATCAAACGGTGTCAGGCTGAGTTGCAACTCATCGGCGGCCGCTAATGTCAGTGGGCCTTGGGTTAGCAAACCCTGCGCCATGGTTTTAATATCTGATAAAGTTAAGGCTTTTTGTGCAGGGGTTAATTGCATTTCGCCGTGGCAGCAGGGGCAGACTAAATCGAGCGTGCCAAATTTGGCCGACTGATTATCGCCAATTAACGGGTAACACTGCTGGCAAAAAGCCGCGATAGCGTGATGAGAGTCAGACTGTGAATAGGGTAATAAAATTTTGCTGCCTTGAGGCTCGTCGATAACGTTAATGCCAGAATCAATCAGCCAAGTGGAAATCAAAAAGTCAGCGGCAATGGCATCGGCTAACTGTTCGAGTTGCGCTTGTTCGCCCTTGGCTTCAATAAAATAGGTTATCGGACCAAAATCATCTTGGCCAAGGTGGTGCTGAGCATCGCAACCTATGTTGATATTCAGCGCATCATAATTTAGATATTGATTACATAAATGCGCATACAAAGGCACCTGACGTGAGCAGGTAAAATCAAATCTGATGTTTTTCATCTTCTATATTTTCACCAATAGTGACGCCACGTTTATAAGAGTGAGGGATCAGCGAATCGATACTATGTTCGGCAATGCGTGTTGTCGTGAATCCAAGGGCGGCTAAGTGGGATAACAAGGTTTTTTCCATTAACGGCACTGCGGCGGCCACTTTGGGGGTCAGACCGAGTACCATAGGTTCAAGCACTGTGGGGGTAACGCCTAGTACAAAGGTTTTAGGTCTATCACCGACCATGTCCATCATATTGAGGGTTTGCAGCATTTCCACTTCATGGGCACTGCCTTGCCAGTCGATTTCCTGTGGCGCCTTATCAAAATCAAAGAAATACACTTCGCCAGCCTCGACGCCGTTGGCATTGACGGTATCGACTACGATCAAATAATCGTATTGGCAAATAATCGGAATGAGTCCCTGGGCCAAGGTGCCGCCATCGAGCAACTCGAGCTGGTGCGACTCATGGTTAAACTGATAATTATCAGCGATGTAATTGACAAAATGTACGCCGATGCCTTCATCGGCGTACAGGACATTGCCAATACCGAGTAGCAATATCTTCATTGGACTCCTAGTGGTGTGAGTCTGGCTTCGGATAGTCGTAGCCAGAGACAATTGAGTCGACCGAGTTATGTTTGAAGCGTATCCCTGACCAAACCGCCATGTAGACGTGGATAACCACAAAGATAACGAATGCCCAAGTTAAGTAGTGGTGCCAAATCCTAACCTGTGCCAGTCCACCCATTTGTGCTGTGATCCAAGCTGCGCTGCCCCAAAGCATGCCACCTAAACCTTGGTGATACACATTGGCATACAGCACTAGACCCGTTATACATATCACGAGAGCGACCAGTGAGATTGCTACATAAGTCACAAATTGCAGCGGTCCATAGACACCCGCTTTATGTAAGTGTCCCATCCAAATGTAGGATTTCAGTTGAGTTACCCAGCTTTTCACGCTCATCACATCGCGAAATGAGCGCCGCTCGATATCACTGCGACTGAAAAAATACAGGTAGAATCTCGCCAAGGTGATTGCGGTTAAGATAAAACCACAGATCAAATGGGCAAAACGTATCCAGCCTTGTACCAGCACATCTGTGCTCTCGGGCGCCACAAGAAACGGCCAAGCAATATAGAAGCCAGTGATAACGAGCACGAGAATCGATAGTGCCCGTAACCAGTGGAAAATTCGTATTGCCGGACTAAAAACCAGTGTCCGAATGCGGGTTGCAGAATGGTTCATTTTGCGTTCCCTCCCTCGTTTATTGGCCATTGGGGCTGACACGGAACTCGCTCAATGCTTGACCTTTATAGTCCATCACGTGTACAGAACACGCCATACAAGGGTCGAAAGAGTGAATAATACGTATCACCTCAAGGGGTTTGGTTGGATCTTCCAGTTTTAAACCAATGAGTGACGCTTCATAGGGGCCTATCTTACCGTTGGCATCCACAGGACCTGCGTTCCAGGTAGTAGGTACCACGGCTTGGTAGTTTTCAATCACCCCATTTTTAATGCGGATCCAGTGGCTTAACATGCCCCGTGGCGCCTCAATCATGGCGTGACCGACATACTCTTTGCTTGGGTCGATATCCGGCTTCACATAGGTTGCTTCATCGGACTGAATATTGGTCAGCAGTGCATCGAAGGTTCTTAACCCTTCCTGGGCGACGATAACCGTCTGTAGCATCCGCGCTGCGGTGCGGCCTAAGGTAGTAAATAGCGCTGAAATCGGTAAACCCGTGCGGGTGAGCAGGGCATTAACCGAATCCACCACCACTTTATTACCGCGGGCATAACTCACCAAGAGGCAGGCGAGTGGGCCCACTTCGACGGGTTCACCTTGATAGCGGGGGGATTTCACCCAAGAGTATTTACCGTCACCATCTAAGGTTGGCAGTTTGCCGTAGACGGTATCCCGCTCTACAAAGCCGGTATAGTTTGGAATAGTCGTTCCATCGTAGGGGTGTTGTGGTGCATCGGCGGTATACCAAGCATGGCTGACATCCTCGGCGATAAGTTCAGGATTCACATCGCTAACACCGGCTAAATCCCCATTCATAATCACGCCTTGATCGAACATATATTCGCCGTTAGCGAGTACGAAGTCATTGGTCGCCATGAAGTTTTTCACATTCACACCGCCAAGCACGCTAGGCTCAGTACCAAAGGCTTCGGCTGCCATCACGATATCCGCTTGATAGGCGCGCAGGATAAAGTCAGTCACGGTCGCGTGTTTTTGCTTCCATTCCTGCAGACGTGCTGGGCTTAACATGTCACGCACCGAGGTGACACCACCGACGACTAAGGATTGTGGATGCGGTTGTTTACCACCAAAAATTGCCAACATTTCTGCTGCAACCCGTTGAACCTCTAGGGCTTTTAGGTAGTGTGATAGGGCTATAAGGTTTTGCTCTGGGGTAAATTTATAGGTGCCATTGCCCCAATAGGCATTGGCAAATGGCCCCAATTTACCGGTTTCGACAAAGCCTTTGACTCTCTCTTGCACCGCTCGTAATTCACCTTCACCGGCGGCGATAGGTTTATCCGTGTACTTGAGTGCCACCTGTGCGGCTTTAGCAGGATCGGCGCTCAGCGCTGATACTACATCCACCCAGTCTAAGCCATGTAGATGGTAGAAATGCACTATATGGTCATGCATGTATAAGGATGTTTGCATCAATGAGCGTAGGTATTTGGCGTTCAACGGGATTTGAATACCAAGGGCATTCTCAACCGCCTCAGTACCGCAGCGGTAGTGGGAATAAGTGCAGACTCCGCAGATCCGCTGCACAATCAGGCCGACATCCATAGGGGTACGACCCTTAAGGATGACTTCGATACCGCGCCAAAGAGTTGAAGATGACCAAGCCTTGTTGATGACGTTATTTTCATCAACTTCAACTTCGATACGTAAGTGACCCTCGATACGTGTGATAGGGTCGATAACAACGCGCTTGCTCATGGGTTATTCCTCCAGCGGCTTGGCAAAAATACTGGCAACGGCATGGGCTCCAATACCCACGACAGTCGCGCCTAAAATCACCGCACCAACAGTATCTGCGGTCGCATCCAATCCATGGAGGAGTTGACGGCCAAGGGGTTTTTCAAAGTCGGCCATATCATCCCAGAAGTTAGGCTCTGAGCAGCCCATACAGCCGTGGCCCGCTAATACTGGCCAGCTTGTGTGGTGGTTAAAGCGCTCCGTTGGGCAGTTATTATAGGTGTAAGGTCCTTTACAACCCACTTTATAGAGGCAATAGCCTTCTTTTGCGCCGTGATCGCCAAATTCTTCAACGAATTCACCAGCATCGAAGCGGCCACGGCGTTCACAGTTATCGTGTACCCGTGCGCCGTAGGCCCACTTGGGACGGTTGAACATGTCCAGCGCTGGCAACTTGCCGAACATGATGAAGTACATCAGGGTGCCGACGATATTCTTTTCACTCGGTGGACAACCACCCAAGTTGATCACGGGTTTACTGACCACTTCATGTACGCCCTTAGCCCCGGTTGGATTAGGGTAGGCGGCCTGTACCCCACCGAAGGAAGCGCAGGTCCCCACAGAGATAATGGCTGCGGCACCATCGGCGGCATGTTTGATAATTTCTAAACCTGTGTGGCCTTTACAGCCTACGGTCAAGAAGCTGCCGTTATTGGCGGTAGGTATGGCTCCTTCAACGGCCAACAGATAACGGCCCTTGTAGGTTTCTAATGCATGTTCGAGGTTTTCTTCGGCTTGCCAACCCGCTGCAGCCATTAAGGTTTCGTGGTATTCCAAGGAAATATGATCGAAGATCAATGAATCTAAGTTGGGTGTATCGGCACGAACTAGGGATTCAGAGCAGCCAGTACACTCGGCCATATGTAACCAGATTAAGGGTACACGGTCGGCTAATTCGGCGGCCTCTGCGACTAAATTACTAAAGGGCAGTGGTAATGCGAGCATGCCCGTCACCATTGCACTCCACTTCATAAAATCACGGCGGCTAATGCCGTGTTGTTGCATTTTCTCAATAAGAGATTGTTGTTGACGGGGAGCGAATTGGCGCAGTGCATCTAAGCGCGCCTTTCCCTGTTCATATAGGGCTGCATGTGTGTCCATGGGTCAACCTTTTTGTTATTTAAATGTAAATTGGTAAGGGTTTACATAATTGACTCTGTCAGTTTAGGCCGCCAGACTGTAAAGATTATTGATGTATATCAAGAATTTTTGAGAGATGTGATAGAACAGATTTTGACATTTAATTAACATGACCCAGATCTAATTTCGCTTTTCCTAATGGGTCAAAATGTCCCGTTTTTTATAAAACTGTGGTGCGGTTCGTTTTGTAAGCAACTGATATATGTGGAAGAACCGGGAACATCAGCGTGGTTTTTTCTTTTTCAGTTTAAGAAAACCTTAAGATTCGGTGAATAGATTCACACTCAACTGTAAAAGGTGGACTCCCTATGAGAAAACGATGGTTGTTATTAGCATTGCTAACTGCTGGAGCCCATGGCGCTCCTTCCTTAGATCACCAAGTGTTTAACGCACAAAACCAAGTGATTTCGTTGAGCGAATTTAAGGGCAAGGTTGTATACGTTGATTTTTGGGCCTCTTGGTGTGGTCCTTGTCGTAAGTCCTTTCCTTGGATGAATGCAATGCAGCAAAAGTATCGAGACCAAGGCCTAGCCGTAGTTGCGATTAACCTCGATACCGACCAAGCCCTAGCCGATGAGTTTTTAAAGCAAGTTCCCGCCCAATTTACTGTGCGTTTTAATCCCGAAGGCGATGTCGCCCGTAGCTTCGATTTACTGGGAATGCCCAGCAGCTTTATGTTCAATCGCCAGGGGCAGTTAGTGCAAAGCCATGTTGGTTTTTATCAAGACAATGCCGCTGAATATGAGCAAGAACTTATTAGCCTATTGAAGGAGTAATTTATGCGAAAACCCCTTTTTGTCGTCGTGGCCCTGATTGTTGGCTTGAGTGGTTGCTCAAGCTTAGGGGTAGAGCCTTGGGAGAAAGGCCAATTGGCCCGCAGTGATATGGCACTCGACAGTGAAAAACTCGATCTGGCCCTCGATGATCATATCTATTTCAGTAAAGAAGGCAGTAGCGGTGGCCGAGCCTTCGCTGGTGGTGGTTGTGGTTGTAACTAAACGCTCCGTTGGTGTTATTTGCCCTTAGATGTAATGAACAAATGTGACGAGATCAAGGGCGAAATCCCGCGGTATTGCATAGAGATAAGTGACCTACAGGTGTTGTCAGCTATGACTAAAAATAACAATCAAAAGAATGCAAGACCGACTAAGCAGATTGCCGGCGCCTTAGCCTTAGCCAGTTGCGGCCTATTTGCCACCAGTGGTCATGCCACCGAAATAGCGAAAAAAGTCGATGATTGGAAAGTCGATGCGGCGCTGATGTATTACGGTGAGCAGGATAGAGTGCAGGCCGTTGAAGCCATAGGTACAGCGCAAAAAGCCTTTGGTGATGACAGTGTGCTGGATCTTAAACTCGTTGTAGACAGTTTAACTGGTGCTTCGGCGTCGGGTGCCGTCGCCCAGGGGACGAGTCAAACCTTTACCCGTCCATCGGGCAATGGCCAATACAGTGTGGCAGCGGGGGATACGCCGCTCGATGACACTTTCCATGATACCCGTGTGCAAGGCAATGTGAACTGGACTCAAGTGTTAAATCCAGATTGGAAAGTCACTGCTGGGGTGTATGGTTCAAAGGAATTTGACTATATGTCAATGGGGCTCAATGCCAGTATTGAGCGCGGTTTCAATAAGGACAATACGACATTATTTCTCGGGACGGCCTATAGTTTCGATGTGGTCGATCCCGTCGGCGGACGCCCAGTGAGCTTATCCTCTATGGCCATGCGCGATGACTTCACCACAGAAGAAGCCTACCGCACAGCATTTGATGCGACCCGTCAAAGCGGTAGCGATGATAAGCAGACCGCCGATATTATGTTGGGCATCACCCAAGTGCTGAGCCAACGTTGGCTGTTGCAGGCCAATTACGGTTTATCCAGTGTCAACGGCTATTTAACCGATCCCTATAAAGTCCTGAGTGTGGTAGATGACAACGGTCTGACTCAAGATATCGTCTACGAGAACCGTCCCGATTCCCGCTTAAAACACAGTTTTTATGTGATGACTAAAGGCGCTTTAGACTCGGGGGTGGTGGATTTCTCCTACCGCTACAATACCGATGATTGGGATTTAACCTCGCACACTCTAGAGACCCATTACCGTTATTACTTTAGCGGCAGTTTTTATGGTCAATTGCATTTACGTTATTACCAGCAAAGCGCGGTGGACTTTTATCAGCCCTTCTTGATGGCCGATACTCCCATGCCCGAGTTTGCCAGTGCCGATTATCGCATTGGCGATATGACGGCATACACTATTGGTGTGAAGTTTGGGCATCGCTTAGCGGGCGGGCATGAAATGTCCTACCGTTTGGAATACTATCAACAGGATCCGAAAAATAATGGCACGGCTATCCCTGGGGAGCTGCAAAACTATGATCTATTCCCGACTCAAAAAGCGATAACTGCGCAATTTAGCTATTCTTTTTAGATTGCGGAATATTTTGAGTATAGGTGTTGAGGATAGCTTAATGGCGATTAAGCTATCCCTATTCGAGACATCCTTACTCAAGCTATCCACAGCGTGATTAGGTATGATTGCTGCTAGAGTGGCATATATAGCGGTGGATATAGTGCAGTGGAATATAGTGCGGTGGGAACATAATGTGGTGCAATCTGAAGAGGTGACTATATGTTGTTGACATCTTCCCCGGCGGCAGTGCCCTATACCTTGTCACGCCGTGAATGGGGTTATGTCGGTGAGTTTCGCGCTATGGCGAGTCCCTGCGAACTCCTTATTGCCTCCGATGAGCCACACATTGCCGATAAAATGCTCGAGATGGCGGTCACTGAGGTGCGCCGAATAGAACAAAAATACAGCCGTTTCATCACCAACAATTATCTATGGGAATTGAATCAGGCCCGAGGCCAGAGGCAAGCGATAGACGAAGAAACCTTGCAGCTATTATCTTTTGCACAACAATGCTTTGATTTGAGTGAAGGGCTGTTTGATATTTCGGCCGGACCTTTGATGCAGCTGTGGCGTTTTGAGCCCAATGCCACTCTCCCCGCACACCAAGATATTATCAGCGCTAAAGCTCTAGTGGGGTTTGAACGCATCGAATTTAATTCCCATGGGTTAACTATGCCCGCCGGAATGCAGCTCGATTTTGGCGGTATTGCAAAGGAATACGCCGTCGATAGCGTCGCTTACCATTTAGCGGATCGCTATCCAGAGATATCGGTATTAGTCAATTTTGGAGGGGATATTGCTTGCCCAATACCCAAAGCGACACCGTGGCAGGTGGGCATCGAAGATCCACAGCATCTTGACCATGCGGCGAAAGTCCTTGCCATCAGTCAGGGGGCGCTGGCGACGAGTGGGGATACTCGGCGTTTCATTGAGGTCGATGGTCGGCGTTATGGCCATATTGTCGATCCACGCACTGGCTATCCTGTCGTCGGTGCACCACGTTCGGTCACTGTACTTGGGCCCAATTGCGTCACGGCGGGCATGCTCGCCACTATGGCCATGTTACAGGGGACGAGTGCCGAGATATTTTTAGAGCAACAGTCTGTTCAATATAGTATTTTTCGATAAGGCATCATTAATGCGTATTATGTTAGTGGAAGACAATGAGTTGCTGGCCCAGGGCATTTGTTTAAGTCTCGCCAAGCTGGGTATGCAGGTTGATCACTTAAACAGCTATCAGCAGGCATTAGTGGGCATCAAAAATGAAAGTTTTAGTGCCATAGTGCTAGATCTGGGCTTGCCCGATGGTAACGGTAAAGAGCTACTCAAAGCCTGGCGTCAGCAGGGCGTGTCCATTCCAACCATAGTGCTGACCGCCAATACCGATTTTGACACTAAGCTCGAATGTTTAGACATAGGCGCCGATGATTATCTTGGTAAACCCTTCGATGTGCGTGAGCTAGCCGCACGCATTCGTGCCATCGTTAGACGTCAGCATGGTCTGGATCATAATAGCTTGATTATTGGCGCACTTTGTATCGATTTAACGAGCCGCGAAGTCACCTTTCGCGATCAAAATGTGCTCCTTTCTCGGCGTGAATTTCAATTGCTGCTCGAGCTTGCCCAGTCTGCAGGGCGTGTATTGACCCGTAGCCAGTTGGAGCAGTTGACCTACGGTTGGGACGAGGTGGGGAGTAATTCGATAGAAGTTCATATCCATCATCTGCGTAAAAAGCTCGCAAATGATTTAATTAAGACAGTACGTGGCATAGGTTATACCTTGATTGAGTTGAATTAGTCTGGTGCTCGATTAAATTAACCCGAGGATTTGAGTGACAAACCCTGCGTTTATCGGTATTTAGTAACATACCTAAACGACGGGGATATCCGATTGAATCGATTAAAGGGTCTGGACTTGTATTCATTACGTTTGTTGCTCACGCTGTTGATGCTCTCGGGGATCTCCGTGTCGGTAGGCATTTCTAGCTGGCTCAGTACCCGGGACTCCAGGCATCAAATTGAAGAACTATTCGATGCGCAAATGTTACAAACGGCTAAAATACTTGAACTTTTTTATCAGAATGAGGCCGACCTTTCGAGACCAAACCGTGGGCCACAAATTCTCCATGTGCCCGATAGTCAAGTCAGCACCTTCGCCGAGAAAGCCGATGCCTTGAAACTGGCCTATGAGCATAAACTCGCTTTTCAGATCTGGAGTGAGTCAGGGCAAGCCATAGTGTTATCCGATAATATCGGTCGCCAGCCCATCACTGAGCTGGTGCAGGGCTACCATAAAAAAATGTTTGAGGGGGAGCTTTGGCATGTCTTTAGCTTTTTTTCGATTAAAAATCGGGTGTGGATTGTTACAGCCCAGCAGGATGAAGTGCGCCAAGAATTAGTGTCGCAGATAATGCATAATGCCGTCGTCGTGCCATTAATTGTTGTACCACTGACCCTCATCATAGTGAGTTTGTTGTTTTATATCCTCTTTCGACCACTGAAAGAGTTTGAGCGGGAACTGATCCAGAGAACGCCAAACGATTTGACCCCCTTGACTATGCCATTGCCAAAGGAATTAGTCCCTGTGCGCCGTGCGCTTAATCAGTATATTACCAGTATTGCACGCTTTATTGCCCGGGAGCGGCGTTTTAGTGCCGATGCGGCCCATGAATTGAAAACCCCACTGTCAGTGATTAAGTTACATCAACATGGTTTAGCGACATTAGTGGGAGATGATCCGCAGTTGCATATTCACTTGGCTGCGATCGATGCGGGCGTGGTACATATGAGTCATACCGTTGAACAGCTATTGGTACTGGCGCGGGTGGATTCTATCGATGAACTGAATGTACAATCCTATGCGCTCTTGCCCATGGTGGAAGATGCGCTGAATCAGTTAATGCCACAAATCACTGATTATCAATGGGATATTAATATAGACTCCCATTTATATTTAAAGTGTGACCGATTTTATTTGCTCCTAGTGTTGAAGAATATTATCGAAAATGCGTGTAAATACAGTCCAATCGAATCTGAAATCCAGATATCGGCGCACTCGGTCACCTCGGGCGTGGAGATCTGTATTAGCGATCAAGGGCAGGGAATGACACCTGAGCAAATAGCCAGCGCCACCGAGCGGTTTTATCGTGTGAATGAAAATGAAGGCGTTGGGGCAGGACTTGGGCTTTCTATCTGCCACCATATTATTGAACTGCATCAGGGACACTTACAGCTCCAGCCTCGTCAACAAGGGGGATTAATAGTTTCAATTTTTCTACCGCAGTAGTCGTGGTCACCGTCGTTGTGGTTCAATATGAGGCGGGGTGATGCTGGATTTGGCTTGCTCCTTTTAGCCAGTGCGGGTCTATGGGTTTAGCCCATCAAATATCTCAATTTATCCCATAAATACCTTCGCGAATTTTTGGCTATCACCTAAGATTATTAGCAGCGATCCATTTGCTAAAGAGATTGATTTTATTTCTATATTGAGATCTTGACGGCATGCTCCCAGCGGTTGTTGCTTTTAAAGATCCAACTGGCATGACAAAACTCACTTGTTATTCTTTATGGTTATAACTATATTACTAAATAGTATTGTTCAAAGGGAGTTAACTGCATCTTTATTTATGAGTTTTTTTCTCCTTCTGATATCTTTCGCGATATGTAACAGCATGTTTTTTTTCGCCCAAAAACAGAGGTGAAAATAATTCACTGTATACAGAAAAAACATTGATTTCTTAGTTTATTTTTAGGTTACCTATCCTATGGTTAGCTTGTTGCGTTGCCAATCGTCCAAACCTTATTCGTCACTTCTTTGCTCACTGGCACTAGGCGTAGCTTTTGCTCTGTCTGGTGCAGTGGTTGCTGAAGAGACAAAACCTGCTGAGAACAAACCTGTCACGACACCTGTGGTCACGCCGCCGAAAGTGGCGACTCAGCCCGCGACTAAAAATCAAGTGAGATTCACTAAAACGGGCACTTTTGACGGTGACTCTGTGGTGAAACTTGCTCGAAAATTAGCGGCTAAGCCCTATTCGACATTGAAGGACCCCTTGCCGGCGGGCCTTGCCAAGTTGACCTATGATGAGTATCGCGATATTCGATTTAACCCGACTGCGTCTATTTGGCGTGATCAAGGTTTGCCGTTTCAAATGCAGATGTTTCACCGCGGATTTTATTTTCAAGATTTGATCGAAATTGCCATTGTAGAAGGCAATCAAGCGACTCACTTAGCCTATGAGCCTAAGTATTTCACCGCCGGTGAAGTCATTACCCAGGCCTTGCCAAATGACGACATAGGTTATTCAGGTTTCCGTATTCATAACCAATTAAATACCAATGGTATTTTTGATGAGTTGATGGTGTTCCAAGGGGCGAGTTATTTCCGCGCTTTGGGGAAAGGGAATGCCTATGGTCTATCGGCCAGAGGCTTGGCACTGAAAACGGCCGATCCTGAAGGGGAAGAATTTCCTATCTTCCGTGCATTCTGGGTGGAACGTCCTTATTACGATAGCAACTTGGTTGTCGTCCATGCACTTTTAGATAGCCCAAGTGTGGCAGGGGCTTACCGTTTCTCCGTGCGTCCTGGTGATAACACGCAAATCGACGTCGAAGCAACACTGTTTCCGCGGGTTGAGTTAAGCAAAGTCGGTTTAGCACCTAGCACTAGTATGTTTTTACATTCATTGAATGGCCGTCACGACACCGATGATTTTAGACCCGAAGTGCATGACTCGGACGGTTTACTGATGTTTAACGGCCGCGGTGAGCACCTATGGCGTCCATTGGCAAATCCTCGCCAATTACAGGTGAGCGCATTTGCCGACAACTCGCCACAAGGCTTTGGTTTGATCCAACGTGAGCGTAGCTACTCCTCTTATCAGGACTTAGAAGCCACCTATGAGCGCCGCCCAAGTTTGTGGATTGAGCCCGTGGGTAATTGGGGCCAAGGTGCGGTAGTGCTTACTGAAATTCCAACAGAATCAGAAATTCATGATAATATCGTCAGCTTCTGGAAACCGCGTCAACCTATTCCTGCTGGAAGCGAATATCACTTTGCTTACCGCATGAGTTGGGGCGATGAACCAGTTGCGAAAGCCCATGCTGTTGTGGTGAGTCGTACTGCGAGTGGCCGTGCCGATATCGCTAAGGCGACCCCAAGACGATTATTTGTTGTGGATTACCATGTCAACGGTGCTATGCCAGATGAGTTACCCCTTGCTAAGGTGGAAGCTTCTGGCGGCGTGATTTCTAACGTGGTTATCGCCCGTAATGCAGCTAATAACGGCTATCGCCTCGCGTTTGAGTTAGAGCCTGAAGATAAAGATCTTATCGAATTACGTGCTGAACTCAAGTTCCCAACACCGCGTCAGGTTGAAACCTGGCTCTATCGCTGGACGCTTTAAGGTCCATGACGGAGCAATAAAATATGACTGTTTCCGAGAATTCGCTGCTCGAGGCTGAAGTGCTCGTGGGGGGCAGCGCCATGCCAAATGAAAGGCCTGGCGCTATGGAGCCCCAAAGCTTAAGCAAAATGCCAGAGGGTTTCCCTCGTCGAAGCACTGTGGCTAATGGCGTTCGTTCAAGCACCTCTAGACGCTTTTTTGTCGTGGGTGGGGCGTTACTGCTTTCTGCATTTGCTATCTATGAAATGGGTGCAGTATTCAGCATAGGGGGGATCACCCCGCTGGAATATTTAATGCTGGTGTTATTTGCAATCAACTTCTGCTGGATTGCATTAGCCTTCTGTAGCGGGATTGCCGGTTTTTTAATCCTAATGCGAAAACCTAAGGCCAAAGCGCTTGAGGTCACAGAGTTACATACTCGCACCGCGATTTTAATGCCGACTTATAACGAATCACCGGACCGCGTATTCTCCGCCGTGTCAGTGATGGCCGAGGCTTTGTCGCAAACGGGTCATGGCCATGCCTTCGATTGGTTTATCTTAAGTGATACAACCGATCCCGAAATTGCCCTGTTAGAAGAGCAGGCTTTTTTGGTGCTGCGCCAGGAAACCCATAAGCATTCCCGTGTGTATTACCGTCGTCGCCGTAAAAACGTGGCACGTAAAGCGGGTAACGTGGCGGATTTCTGCCGTCGTTGGGGGTCGCGTTACGATCACTTATTAGTGCTCGATGCGGACAGCTTAATGGAGTCCTCAACCATAACCGGACTTGCCCAGCGTATGCAGGCCGATCCCGATGCTGGGCTTATCCAGACCATACCTTCGCTGATTAATGGCACGACCTTAATGGCGCGTCTGCAGCAGTTTGCGGCGCGTATTTATGGTCCCGTCATTGGCACTGGTTTAGGTTGGTGGGTGCAAAAAGAGGGTAACTTCTGGGGACATAATGCCATTATCCGTACCGAAGCGTTTATGAGTGCGGCCGGATTACCTAACCTGAAGGGTAAACCGCCTTTTGGGGGGCATATCATGAGCCATGACTTCGTCGAGGCTGCATTGATACGTCGTGCCGGTTGGAGTGTGGTGATTGCCTATGACTTACCGGGCTCATACGAAGAATGTCCGCCATCGATTATCGATTTAGCGGTGCGCGATCGCCGTTGGTGCCAAGGAAATTTACAGCATTCGCGTATCCTACCGACCAAAGGCTTGCACTGGGTGAGCCGTCTTCATTTAATGACGGGCATTATGGCGTATTTATCTTCGCCCTTTTGGTTACTGCTGATTTTAACGGGCTTAATGCTCGCCCTGCAGGCGCATTTTATCCGGCCCGAGTATTTTACCGATCAATTCTCGCTGTTCCCAACATGGCCCATCATGGACTCGGATAGGGCACTGAGATTGTTCTACATCACTATGGGGGTATTGTTTGGGCCGAAGATTTTTGGCGTCCTGCTATTACTGAAGGATGGTGCATTTGCCCGTAGTGTGGGTGGTCGCATTAAAGCCATCTTCAGTGTGATTTTTGAGGTCATACTCTCGGCGTTAATCGCACCTATCATGATGTTTATCCATTGTGGTGCCGTGATGTCGATTCTGATGGGGCGGGATAGTGGTTGGTCGCCACAGCGCCGTGATGATGGCAGTATGCCTTGGCTTACGCTGATATATCGTCATCGTTGGCATATGCTGGCGGGGGTGATGTTAGGTTATGCGGCCATTTTGGATTCGTTAACTTTGTTAGCTTGGATGAGTCCAGCACTGATTGGTTTATGGTTTGCTGTGCCCATTTCGGCGTGGACAGGTTCGGTAAAGATTGGTGAAGTCTTTAAGCGTGCGGGGATCCTCGCAACGCCTGAGGAGCGTAGTCCTGCGGCGATTTGTTTGCAGGCCCAAGATGCCCGAGCAGCTTATCAAGGACATATTTCACAGCCTTGGACATTAGCGCAACTCCTAAAGGATACTGCTTTGATGGAATTGCACTTAGCCATGGTGGATAAGCAACCCCTGCGTGCTGCGGGTACGCCGATAGAGCCCGTTGAGGCTATTGTGCATGTGAAAGTGCATGAGGCACAGTGTCAACAAAGCGCGTTGTCATTATTCAATCGTCAAGAAATGGCATTGATTCTGGCCAATCCACTTATGCTGCGCAGTTTGCAGAAATTGCCGGAGCAGTTTGTGGCAGAAGATTTAGTGTCTTTCTGCTAACGCTGAGGTTAGCACTGAGTTGATGCCGTGCTGCAAGCCTAGATTTCATCAAGCTTGCGCCTAGCTCATGTTAAATGCCACCGATAGGGTGGCATTTTTTTATCTATTTAATTGATCTGCTGTTATGCGAGTAAAATCCCGATTCTGGTGCATAGTTTGACTATAGTGATAGGGAATAGTGGCACTAATGTCATGCGTCAGCAGGGAGATGTATATGATGCCTGTGAATGGATTAACGCCGTGTAGACCTGCGCCATCTTTGCACTTTAGGGATATAGTGCCGCATATATTGTGTTTATCTTTGTTTTTTATCTATACGCCAGCTTGCGCTCATGCGGCGACAGAAGCGGTGATGGGACCGACTTCCCAGGAAATCAATTCGCCTCTTAATCCATTGCAGCAATATCCACTGTTAGTCGAACAGACACTGCTGTTGGATTTGGCGGGGGTTAGCCCAGTATTTAGTGCTAATTATCGAACACTCTCCCAGTGGCAGGCGGTTCTATTTGACCCTGACCAAGTGGGGCTTTCCCACGCACAGCAAGATGCAGAGCTGTTGCGGATGCAAGAGCAAATCTCTACCTACTGGCATTTTATTGCAACGACAGCGAATAAAACGTCATCGGCTGAAGAAGACCCAGTTGTAGAAATACCTGTGGTAGAAGCCCCTTTTATAGAAACCCCTGTTACAGAAACTCCGGTTAATGACCCGCGTTATGTTGCAGTGTTAAACAAAATTAGCCAATTGGTACAGCTTGAGGATAAGGGCGCTTGGGAACCTTTAGTGCTGGAGGAGAAACTGACCTTAGGCCAAGCCAGCCCAATAGTGAATACCTTAGCTCAACGCCTCTGGTTATTGGGAGACTCACCCACGGAGTTAAGTGTACCAACTGAGGCGAATGAAGGGCAAATTTATACCGAAGAGCTTATGCAGCTTATCCAGCGATTTCAGCGGCGCCATGGTTTAGAGGCCGATGGTGTGGTTGGCAAACAGACGCTGTTTTGGCTTAACCAATCCCCCTATAAACGTGCACAGTTACTGGCTAAAAATGAAGTTAGCCAGAGGGTCTTTAGCCAAACACTCTCACCGAGTTACCTGCTTATCAATGTGCCCGCATTTGAAATGAAATTAGTCGTGCAGGGGGAACTCGCTTTACGTTCTAAGGTGATTGTCGGTAAGCCATCCCGGCAAACCCCTATTTTAGATAGTCAAATTTCCAACGTAGTGCTCAACCCTAATTGGCGCGTGCCTCGCAGTATCCTGCGACGGGATATATTGCCGCACATTCGAAAAGATGGCCATTATCTCTCTGAACGTGGGTTTGATGTTTACAATGTCGAGGGTCAACGAGTGCACCATTCCCCGGAGGAGTGGCAAGCACTGGCATCCTCCCATTTTCCGTTCAAGCTAGTACAGCGTCCAGGGCCGAGGAATGCATTAGGTAAGTACAAATTTCATTTTGAAAATGATTTCAGCGTGTACTTACATGGTACTTCTGAGCCAAGTCTCTTTAAAAAGGCTGATAGGGCATTATCATCTGGTTGTATTCGTGTTGAAAGGGTCGATGAATTGGCCTTGTGGTTTAAGGCGCATCTTATTAAAGATACCGCTTTATGGGACAGATTAGCGCCAGTTGTTACTCAGCCGCAATGGTTCGCCTTATCTGACAAATTGCCAGTGCACCTCGTTTACTGGACTGCATGGCTTGATGACCAAGGGCTAGCACAATACCGTAATGATATTTATCATCTGGAGGCTGAATTAACCAATGCTGTGCCCGCGGTTATTTTTTATCAGCCTTAAGCACTTGAACTTTTTAGCCATTTACAGATCTGAATTTTAGATAGCCGTTCAATACTTGATCTGAGCGCCGATTCAGTATAATTTGCCTTTTCAGTGTCCAAAAATCGAACAAATGGTGATGATGTGACGTTAATGTGTCCTGCCCGTAGGCAGTTGTTGTTAGGCCTGAGTGGTGTGGCATTGTGTTCCTTAATCCCTTCAAAAGCCATCGCGAGCCGATCCACACAGGGGATCCGCGAGTTAAGTCTCTATAATCGGCATACTGGCGAACGTAATGACGGCAGCTATTGGGTCGATGGTCAGTATCAAAGTGAAGTGCTCGCGGATTTTAGCCATTTACTACGCGATCATAGGCAAAATGTTGCTGCGCCCATGGATAAGCGTTTATTCGATTTACTCTATACGCTGCGAAGTACTTTGAATGTTGATGATGAAATCCATGTGATCTCTGGCTACCGTTCGCCTAAAACGAATGCAATGTTGGCAAATAAGAGCGGTGGTGTCGCTAAGAAGAGTTACCATATGCGCGGTATGGCCATGGATATTGCAATCCCGAGTGTGAATTTGAAAACCCTCAGGGATGCAGCCTTATCACTCAAATTGGGTGGAGTGGGGTACTATCCTAAGTCGGGGTTTGTACATGTTGATTGTGGTCCTGTGAGGCACTGGTAGTCGAGCCAATTTGCCGCAGAATGTGTTGATAAAAAGCCTGCTCTAGGGCCTGTACTTCAACGAGATAATGCCTAAGGAGGGGCAAAAATTGCTGACCGAGTTTGTTCATTTCCCTGTGTTGTTGCCAATCACAGATCAACTGATTTAAACACTGTGAAAATTGAAATTGTCGTTGTCTTTGACACTCGATATCAGTTGACTCTGTTGTTTGCATCAGTTGGATCAAGCTATGATTTTTCTGTTGAGTGCAAGCCAACAACTCCAATAACGTTAATTCAATAGTCGTTTGCTGATAGGGAACGGTTTCGATAAGGGACACGAGTTCGCGGGCTAACTGGCATGAAAGTCGATTTTCTAGTTGTAATAAATACAGCGCGTGACGCATGTTGAAGGGCATTGTTAACGAAATTTGCCCGAGCTTAGCAGGCTTCTTTTAGTGCAATTGTGATCAATGTCTCGTGTTTTTTGTTTGCGATCAAAGCCGTTTCTCAGCTGTAACAGCCAAGATACAAGTCCCCCAATTCAGTCAATTTTCTTTGGAACTCATAACGGTACCGGACCATGTTCAATGGCGTTCTCGCTGTAGTATTCTTGTGTGTGTTGTGCAACTGTGTTAGTATGCGCGCGCTTTATATGAGTCATCATTGGTCGAAAATGATGACAACTTTTACTCTAAATTTAAGTGAGAAACACATGTCTTACACTATCCAAGCACAAACCCGCACTGAAATAGGGAAAGGTTCGAGCCGCCGCCTACGCCATGCTGGTAAAGTTCCTGCTGTTATTTATGGCCAAGGCAAAGAGCCAGTTTCTATTGTTTTTGATCACAAAGACATCATTAACATCCAAGCTAACGAAGACTTCTACACTTCTGTAGTCACTATCGTTTTAGACGGTAAGGAAGTGGGTGTTCGTGCACAAGCTATGCAGCGCCACGTGTTCAAGCCAATCATCGAACACGTTGACTTCGTTTACGCTTAATTGTCGTAATTGAAGCAAAAAAGCGCCTTTAGGGCGCTTTTTTTGTGTTCGTCATTTACTGTGAGCCGATAACAAACTTGGCCGATGCAATATTATCGACCAGAACTACTTGATATTAAAGTTATAATAGATATCGAGGGATTGACCTAAGGTTCCTGAGACGGTTTCAAGATAGAGCTGGGATAACAGGTAATATCTTACTGTCATCTCATAGCCAGGGTTAAACACACCCACACCGTATTTCACCATAAGTTTTTCGCCAATAAAGCCACTAATGGCGACGCGTCCTTCATCGTTTGTATCTAGCTGGACGTTTGAGAAGCCAAATTCTTCGATAATGCCGGTGGCAGTGCTGCCGATATTATTAATGGCACCGCCGCCACCGACCTGTGAACTTAACCCTAACGCAGCACCCATCATTAGGGAGTTGTTTTGCTCGTTATTGGTATTGTTAAACCCGCTGCCCTTAATAATGTAAGACAAGATCTCGGCTTGCTCTTTGGCAGGATTAGAAAAAAGTGTCACGACGGGGCGTGCCGGTGTTCCTGTGACTCGCACACCCGCAACCAGATCTTCGCTCTTAATTTCTCGAATCGCTTCAATGTTCAGGTTAGGCACTGAGGTTGGACCGACAAATTGGACTTCCCCAGTCCGAATTTTGAGAGTTTGCCCCATAAATTTATAATTACCTTCTTTGACCTTAATATCACCAAATAGCAATGGTGGCCGAAACGCCTGTTGTTGCAACTTAAGGGTGCCTTGCAGCTTGCCTTTAAGCCCCATACCATCGACTCTCAGATTGCTCCCCACGTTAATATTCAGATCGGCCACTATCGCATAGGGACTGGCCTTAGGCTGTGTTGCGGCGATAGAGTCATCGAATATCACATCATCGGACAGGGCGACACCGCCTTCGGCAAGTTGTACGATCTTGATATTACCCGATGGAATATCGACCACGCCTTTCAGCTCAAGCTGCTGATTGTTAAAGGCGAGAGTGACATCGGGGGACACATCGAGTAGTGCCAATGGGGGTTGGATCACCGCAAGCTTGTCACCTTTGATCGCCAGTTCACCGCTAAATTGCCCCTGTGGCCAACGTAGATCCCCTGTGACTCTCCCTAAACCATCTCCCATCATCCAGCGGCCCTTAAGTTCGGCTTGTTGCCCACCGAGGGTCATAGACATATCGATTTTATTGATTAAGGTCGGGTTAGCGGTAAGGGCAAAGGCACCCTGCGTCAGGGCAATATTGCCTGACACTGCAGGATCATTGAGTGTACCTGCAAAGTTTAACTTACTGGTAAATAAGCCCTCAACGGTATTCAACTGTGGGAAAAATTCGCCAAGTGGCTGTAAATTAATCTGTTTTATATTGGCATAGCCCGAAAGTGCACGATCCGGCGTTACATTGACAGTGATTTCACTCTGCCAGCTTGCCACCCCTTCAGATTCAAAATTGATTGAAGATACGAGCCGTTTAGCATCTAAGGTGGAATGTAGAGAAAGTGTCTGATAGTTAACGGTGACCTCACGGTTTTTGGCCCGTTTAAGCTTGAGACTGCCGGGACTGAAATCCAAGGTAAGATCGGCGGTGGGTTTACGGCCAGCGGCCCAAACGAGGTTCGCGAGGAGGCTAGCATTACCATCCCAATGCATATTGCTCGGTAAAATAGGTATGAGGAGCTTACCTGGATTGCCGGCATAACTGACCTGTGCATCACCCGTGTTGCCGAGCACGATTTGGTTATTCAAGCAGAACTGGCTATTTGGGGTGACGAGACAGAAGGGCGTGATATTGCCTTTATGCTTGTTGTGATCCCAACTCAGGTTGATATGTTTATCTAACTGCCAAAGGCCGAGCGGGGTGGCAAGGTTGAGTCGATTGATTTCAGTGTGCAACTGAGATTTTTTCTGATCGTAATGGTTGGCGATGCTGAGTTCGAGGCCGAGATCGCCATTGGCATTGAGTGTTAGCTTCTGATCTTGAATGTTTCCCTTACTGCCAAGGGTGACAGTATCGAGGGCCTGTGAGCCAAGATGGAATGCCTTTGACTTGAGGGAGAAGGCAAATTCGTGCTCATCTAAGGGTTTGTAATAGGCTTTGAGGATCGATTCCCGTAGTTTGATGTTTTGATAGATCAGATCCGCTAGCTGTGCACTTAATTCAACCTGTGGGTGTTTCGCATCACCGGTGACATTGATGTTAGCCTGCAACTGGCCACTGGCCTGGGGTAACCAGAGGCTAAAATCGGGAACCTGTAATTCGCCTTCTAGATCCCAGCGGGTATTGGCTTGCCCTTTTAAATTCAGGGTCGAGCCAAGCACTTGGGCATTCAGTCCATTCGCACTGACATGCAGAGCATCGTTGACACTGACATCTCCCGAGATATCAAATGGATAGCCCTGCATCGTACCGGTTAGCACTGTATCGGTTAGTGCAACTTGCCAATGGGAATTATCGAATTTACCCGTGGTCTGTAATTTCCCCGAGATCAGGCTGTCTGGCAATGGGGTCGTCGCTGCGGTCGCGGTATCAGTTTCACTTGTTTTATCCGCGGTCTGTGTGGATGGCAGGTTTAATTCTTGAAGCTTGATGCTATCGAGAATCACCTTGGCTTTCCATGCGAACGCTTCGGCGTAATCGAGTTCACCTTCGATATTCAGCGTGCCGATCTCACCCTTGGCCTTGAATTGTTTGACTAAGAGTGTGGTATCCCTATGAAGCAGTTCAGTTTCAATTGCCAGCACTTTATGGAAGGGGGTGAGCACATTGCCGCTGACTTTCGCCTCCTGAGTTTCAAGGGTACCTTGGGTGTCGATGCTAAGGTTATCGACTGAATACTCTGCCTGTTGAAGTGGCCATTGCAGCCTTGCTTGCTGCAGCCTTGCCTTGTATGGCATCGAGGGATCTTTCAGGGTAATTTGACCCTCTAAGGTAAAATCGGCATCACCCTTAGCTAAGGCATTAATCCGCAATTGTCCTAGGCTATCGTTTAAGGTCAGGCTCAACTGTTGCCGAGTGAGCTCGGGTAATTCTGGAAGCTGGTTGAGCGTGAAATCCGCGTTGAGTGACAGAGGGTAATCTTTCTCGAGTGCGAGTGTGCCTAGGATATCGGCCTTACCACTCGTATGTTCGAGCACTAAATGATCTAAGGTCAATTGATATTGACGGAAACTTCCCTGCAGTTCGGCATGACTAAAATGGTCCTTACGCTCACCCATTTGCAACAAGGTATTGTCTAAAATCAGGCTATTAACCGTCACAGGAAACGGCATAAACACTTGGGGTAGGTGTGCCATTGCCCATTCATCCACGGGCGATGTAGGAGATGCTCCCTGGGGAGATTGAACATTGCCCGTTGGCGCATTCGCGGTTGTGGTCGTTTCTGTACTAAGGGGAATAAAGACTAAGAGTCCCTCGCTCTTGAGCTGTTTGACGTTCAGTCCTTCTGTAAACCAAGTGGCTGCGGTATCAATCTGGTTGGCGCTAAAACGCATATCATCGACTTCAACATTGATAGCATTGAGCTGTGCCATATCGAGGGTGATGTCAAATGGTAATACGAGTTCGGTATTCGCTTCGGGCGGATCTTCTAATACTGGCTCAGGTGCATTCCCGGCAGAGAGTTGTTCGGTATCAATTTTTACATCAACTTTATTTGCTGTGAGGGCGTTAACACACAGCTGTGTTTGTAATAAACAGATGGGCTGCCAAGCGAGGTGCAGATCCTCAAGCTCAACTTTTATGCCATCCATAGACCAAGCGGCATGGGATAAGGTCAGTTCTTTATTGAGTGAGCCCGATGTATAGCTGAGGTCGAGATCCGGTACAAATTGGCTAGCTAAGCCGACACTAATGCGCGATCCAATTTCAGTGCCTAGCAGCAGTGCTAAAAGCACTAATAGGGTTAATGGCACATAAATCAGAATACGGGTTAAGAGCTTAAACGTGCGCCAGAGGCGCTGTGCAATGGATGGTGCTTTGCTCACAGCCGCTGCAACGGGTGTGCCCACAGACATGCTATCCGATGGAATATTTGTATTATCATGGGGTCCTTGGGGCTGACTCATAGTTCTGTCCCCATGGTTAAGTGAATACGCCAAGAGCGGTCGATGGTGTCAGTCTCTTTCAATCCTACCCCTAAATCTAACTTAATTGGCCCAATGGGGGAGATCCAATGAATACCGCCCCCGACGGAGACTACCGGCTCAAATTGATTATTGTCGAAGGCATTACCCGCATCGACAAAGGTTGCGACCCGCCATGTTGGGGTGACATAGTATTGATATTCCAAACTTCCGACCATTAAATAGCGACCACCTATCACTTCACGATTGATGTTGCCATCGGTGTCCACAAAGTCCAGATAGGGCCCGAGTTCTTGATAGCCATAGCCCCGGATAGTTTGGTCGCCCCCGGTAAAATAACGCAAAGAAGGGGGAACAAAGGCAAGTTCATTTTCATTGACTAGGTTAGCGCCTAAATCGATACGGGCGACTAATCTGTGATTATCGAAGAAGGTATCAATCCATTTGAACTTCGCCTGTAATCTGGCTAAACGTATGTCCGAACCTAAATAGGGATCGGCATAATCCATACTGTATACTTGCCTAAAACCCGACTTAGGATCGAGGGAATTATCGCTCCGTGTGGTTTTAGAGAAGTTGATGCCAGTCAAATACAAACTGGGGCTATAATCGATATCCGACTGGGTATATTCCTCACGAATGGCATCGAGTGAGTAGCTCATTAACCATTGATTATCCAATCTTTGTTGACGAAGTAATCCGAGTTGATATTTAGTGGATTCGAGTTGGCCAGTATTGCGAAAATCCCTATCCTTTGGCTCATAAACTTGGGTCACACCGTATTTATCCCGCAGCAACCCTAAGCGAATTTTCAACTGATCGTCCAGTGGATGGGTGAGCGGAATAGTATAAGTCGTTAAAAACTTGGGCCTTTCAGGTGACCACTCTAGACTGGTTTCCTGAGAGTGGCCGTATTTGTTGACCTGGGGTGTACGCCAAGTCACCCGTACTCTAGGATCGAAGGCTTTATCTGTGCTTTGTCCTATGTCCGCCCCTAGACCCAGTTCAATTGAATGGCTGGCTTTTGGCGTTAGCTCCACTTTTACGGGTAACTGGTTATCCTTAGCCTGATCTATCTGCGGCAGCACTTTGATATTGGCAAAATACCCAGTATCTAATAGCTGCCGATTAAGGGCACTGACGCGGCGGGTCGAATAGGCGGCATGCTCTTTAAACGGCACTAGCTTAGTGAGAATATCCGGCTCTAGGGTGTGGCCATCAAAGCTGACTTGACCAAAGTGATAACGCTCGCCCGAGTCGAAATGCAGGCTAATTTGGGCAGTATTTACATCCCGATTGATCTTAATTTGCGATTGGGTGAACTCTCCATCGAAATAACCACGGGCGAGGGCGAGAGTGACCAGTTGGGATTTTAACTCCGAATAACTACCGTGATTTAAGGTATCGCCGGGTTTGATCTTGACTTGGGATAACCAGGTATCGAAAGCGCTATCCGTCAGCATCTCCCCGGAGAAGTTAATGTCAACCCATTGAATTTTAATGGGTTCACCCGCAGTAACTATGAGCTTGAGTTCCCAAGGCCCCTTGTCGTTTTCAATCAATTTTTCTTCGACTTCGCCGTGGTAATAACCCATGGACTCTAAAGCGGTACTGACATTGTCTTCAACGTTGAATAAAAAGGCACGGCGCTGCACCTCGGAATCGGGCAAATTACCTAAATGGGCGAGAATATTGCGCTGTAAAGACTCATCGACGCCTGTGACCGAAAGCGTTAAAAAATTGTCGGCGGCCACAGTCACTGACGTGACTAAACTCAGGCCAACAAGCAAATTGAAACGAAAAGAAAATGACGTGATTTGCAAGAATAGCTGCACTTTATGATCCCTGTGATGTGGCATCATTGTCGCCAGAATAAAAGCAACAGGCAAGGAGATGATTGAAATTAGTCATTGAAATGGTTACAAAGGACGCTACTGTTTAAGGGGATGTAAATAATGAAAATAAAATTAGCCACCTTTAGTTTAATAATCTCGAGTGCACTTTTTATGTCGCAACACACCTACGCCAATGAAAAACCCTTTGCCATTGCTATCCATGGTGGTGCTGGCACGATTTCTAAAGCTAACCTGACCCCCGAGCTGCGCCAAGCCTATAAAGACAAACTCAAGGAAGCCGTCGATAAGGGCTCTAAGGTATTAGAGCAGGGTGGGGATAGCCTAGTGGCGGTACAAACGGCAATCAATGTCTTAGAAAACAGCCCATTATTTAATGCGGGTGTGGGCGCTGTGTATACCTATGATGGTGGTCACGAGTTAGACGCATCGATTATGGACGGTAAAACCATGAATGCCGGCGCCGTCGCCGGGGTTCGCCATATCGCTAACCCTATCGATTTAGCCCTCGCTGTGATGAATAAGTCTGAACATGTGATGTTGTCGGGCGTGGGGGCGGAGGAGTTTGCCTTAACCCAAGGTTTTACCTTAGTCCCTAACAGCCATTTCGATAGCGATGCCCGCTACCAGCAATTGCTCGATGCCCGGCAGAAACTGCAGGCGGCAGAAAAATCAGCCCAAATTGCCGGCATTGAGATGAAGGACCTCGATTATAAATTCGGTACTGTTGGCGCAGTCGCCTTAGATAAAAATGGTAATTTAGCCGCGGGAACCTCGACCGGCGGTATGACGGCAAAACGCTTTGGCCGTATCGGTGACTCGCCTGTGATTGGCGCGGGCACCTACGCCGAAAATGGCGTGTGTGCGGTGTCAGCAACGGGGCATGGCGAGTTTTTTATTCGCTACCAAGTGGCGGGGGATATCTGTGCCAAGGTGAAGTACCAGCAAAAATCGATTATTCAGGCGGCCGATGAAGTGATCAATCAACGTTTGATCACAGCGGGCGGCTCGGGTGGCGTGATTGCGGTCGATCATAGAGGCAACATTGCCACGCCATTTAATACCGAAGGTATGTACCGCGCGACTCGCAGTAATGGCGAACCGGCCCAAGTGTTGATCTGGCAAGATCAATAACGGAAAAATATCGCGCTTATTGCGCCGATCCTTAAGCTGAAAAAGCGAGCACAATTGGCATTGTGCTCGCTTTTTATCCTTAGGCTGGGGTTAAACTCATTATTTCAATGCCGCTGGGACGATAGGGTAGTGATCCCAGACTTGACCATCGGTCATTGAGCGCACCAGCTTGATGTATTCGGCATGGGTCCAGGCGAGCGGCGTGGCCGAGTTGGTGCCTTGTCCGAGTTGGTAATGGTAGCGAGTAGCATCGCCGACACCGTCCCACGCTTGCTCGGGTAACATCATGCCCGCATTCGCAAAGGTTTCCATGCCCTGCACATAGGTGTTGATCAACTGCTGTTTAGTTTGCTGGGCGTTATTGCCTGTTAGTTCACCTTTCGCTTGGGCGAGTGCTAGCTCAAAATGACCGCGCTCACCGGTGAAGAAGGGCCAGACTCGGCCACGTTGATTGGCGCTGTTGCTGCCCGACTCCGCATAGTTATTGCCAGAAACCGTATCCTCACCGTAACCGTCGTTGCCATAACGTCTAAAGCCGGGGATAGTGCTGCCATCTTTGGCGGAGAACTCGTATTTTATGCGTAGGTTGTGCTCAAGCTCAGTGTTATCAATCAGTTGAAGGCTTTGATTGATCAGCTTATCGGTTGCACCGCGCACGCCATAACGCACTAGTTCTAAAAATCCGCCATCGAGGATCTGACGTTGATCTAAACCTTGCTTACCATTATTCGCCGCCAGCGTATCGCCAGTGTTTGGCTCGCCATTCGGGCTCAAACGTAAATAGTAAGGTGCGCTGACGCCAGCGCTGTTCTTCAATAGCCCTTGAGTGGTGACTAAGTGTTTTTCTAAGCTGTCACTTAGGCCTTTGGCGGCGGCAAGATAACGGCTACTGGAGTCGATATCCTTGGCTTCTTTGGCTATTTCACTCGCGGCAACAAGGCCGGCAATCACTGCGGCCGTTGTCGAGGGGGAGTAACCCGCTTGTTCTTCCCAACGTTCTTGCTGGGTTTTAGGCGGGGTGATTTGGGTGTGATTCCAATCCAGATTGACCTCACCGCCGCTGATCAAAAAGTCTGCTGCACCTTTGAGCATCTCTCGATACCAGTAACCGATCTCATCAGGGGTGAGTACGCCCGCTTGCCAGAGTTTCCAGCCGAGCATGATAGGCATGGCAGTTTGATCGAGCTGCACGCCAACCCATTCAATTTGGCCATCCACATGGGTCTTTTGCAGGAACCAACCCGGCGTACCCGTAAAGCCGGGCGTCTTTTCGGTCACTTGCACTTTTTTCAGGTATTCGAAGGCCACCTTGGGCGTTTGCGTGTCACCCATGGCGAGGAATGCCATGGCACATTGATAAAAGTCGCGCGGCCATACCGCTTTATAGCCAGTACTCGGCACGGCTGCCGAAACCGTATCGCCCCAAGGATTAGAAAGTGAAGCGATAAGTGCGCCCGCATAGGTTTTATCTTCCTGCGCTTTCAAGACCATAGCACTGGTATACAGCAGCTTACCGCTATCTGTGGTGTTGTTGGCCATGTTAGCGATGGTGGGCAGTGAGCTTAAGTAATCGTGCCAGCCGACGTGGGTGGCGTCGCCTTTGTAGGCGCTGAGCACAGCATCATAACCTGCGGCTAAGGTGGCATCGGCATTGGCTAAACTTTGGGTTTCATCTTTACCAAAACCGATGGCGAGATTAACAGTGACGGGTTTGGCTTTGATAAGCGTAGGGTAGCTCGCGGTAAAGGCGATATTACCGACGGTCGATTTATCCTGTGCACTGGTCGTTTGATAGGGCGTATCGAGTCTGCCGTTATCGGCCAAATCGGCTAGGCCATCGGAGACGCCGACAAAGCCAGTCGTTGCCTGCACAAAATTCAGATCGGATTTTACCGTCATCACGCTGCTGTCTTTGGCGGCGGTATAGGCCACCAGCGCCTGATTATTAGCATGAGTGTCGATGCGGCCGATATCATTGGCGCCCGCGTTGTCGATATGCGGATTGACATACAAATGCGGCGTAATGCCGTCTTCAAAGGCGGTAAAAGTGACGCGCATCATTAGGGTGTCGCGGTCGGGATCGGTAAAGATATGCTTTTCAATCTGATACTTACCTTCAACATCTTTATTGATAATTTTATAGGCAAGGGATTGCGGGCGACCGTTAGCATCCGTATCTAAATATTCTATGCTGCTGATGGTGTTATCTTTTTCGGTATCGACAAAACCATTTCCCGTGATCACAAATTGCAGTTCTTTGAGCTGCGCATTGTGAATAAGGCCATACATGGTTTCGGTTAAAATACCTTGGGCGAGGGAGAACCAGACGCGACTAACGGGGTTTTGCGCCGAATCTTGATATTGGCCTTGGGTGTAAGGCTCGTAAGACGTCCCAATACCGGTTTTACCCGAAAATGCCCAAGTCGGCGCTTTACCCGGTGCGCCGGGGGCTATCGACTGGGACAGGGAGTCAATTTCATTCGATGTCGAAGCGGTTGATAAAGTCGATGGGACAGGAGAACAAGCCGCTAATCCAAGGCTGCAGATAACACTGGCTGCCATCGCCAACACTAAGGGTTTGATACGCAAATGGGACAAAGTGCTGTTCTTGCGCTTGTGTCCTTGCGATGTTGAGTTTACGGGCATGTTAATTCTCCCCAAATCAGAGTGATATATTGTTATTTGTCGTTAAGTCTGATGATTTATGTCGGTTGATTTTGCTCGACAAACAGCACTGCGATACCGGCACACATCATAAGCACACCGCCAGTGATCAGGGCATAAATGGGCTGGTTATCAAATAAGGTATTGAGAATTAAGCCTAAAACGCTTGCGGCCAATAACTGCGGGATCACGATGAAGAAGTTAAAAATCCCCATATAAACGCCCATTTTCTGTGGGGGTAACATGCCAGACAGCATGGCATAGGGTACAGATAAAATGGACGCCCATGCGATACCCACACCTATCATAGGCAGCCATAACAGGCTTGGGTCTTTAATAAAGAAGAAGCTAATCAAGCCTATACCGCCACAGAACATATTGACTGTGTGGGTCAGTTTGATGCCAATACGCTTAGCCAACATAGGAATAAATATCGCCGCAATGGCGGCAAAACCATTGTAGGAGGCGAACAGCACGCCGACCCAATCTGCGCCGTCGTTATAGGCCTTAGACAACACATCGCTGCTGCCAAAATGGTAGGACGTCACGGCAGACGTGGTGTAAATCCACATGGCAAACAGCGCGAACCAAGAGAAAAATTGCACGATAGCCAATTGATGCATGGCTTTGGGCATATGGAATAAGTCATCGACCACGCTAAATATCATGCCGAGTTTATGGCGTTCAGCGGGGTGTGAATTGCCCAAACGCAGCGCGCAATACAGTTGCAATGGGCCAAAGGCGAAAATTCCTAAGCTTAAGATATACAATTGTTTATCTAAATCCTGCGCCCAAATAGCGAAGGTGAGCATGGCGCCGAGACCCATCCACACGAAGGACGCAAATTGATATTTTTTGGCGCTGCGGATACGGGCTAAGGTTTCATCCTCGGCATCGATTTGTTTAGCATTAAAGGCGGCAAGCTCTTCGGGGGAATATTCCCTTGTCGATACGACAGTCCAAGTGACCGCGAGCAATAACACTGCGCCACCGAAATAGAAGGCATAACGCACTGAGTCGGCAATCTCGCCCGCTGGTGCAGTATTAGCGACATCCAAAAAGTGAGTCAAAATATAGGGTAAAGCTGATGCAACCACAGCGCCAATGCCGATGAAAAAGCTTTGCATAGCATAGCCTTGGGTACGCTGGCTTTTCGGTAAATTGTCACCGACGAAGGCGCGAAATGGCTCCATGGCGATGTTGATCGAGGCATCCATGATCCATAACATGCCCGCAGCAATCCATAGGGTAGGCGAGTGCGGCATGATAAAAATGGCGAGAGTGGTAAAAATCGCACCAATCAAAAAATAAGGGCGGCGGCGGCCAAGGCGTCCCCAGGTTTTATCACTCAAATAACCAATAATAGGTTGAACCAACAAACCCGTTAGCGGCGCGGCAATCCACAGTATGGGGATTTCGTCGATAGATGCGCCTAAGGTTTGGAAAATGCGACTGACGTTGGCATTTTGCAGGGCAAAACCAAATTGAATGCCTAAAAAGCCGAAGCACATATTAAAAATTTGCCAGAAATTCAGCTCAGGTTGTGGCTTGAATGAATGCGGCGCCTGAGGCACGACAGCTTGATGGCTATCTTGTTGATTAGCTTGTTGATGATTAGCCTGTTGATGATTCGAAGACATTGAACTTCCTTTCTGTTGCCGGCAGTATTTCTGCCTTGAGTGCTTATTGTTTTAATTGTTTTGCCGAGCAATGGATGGTTTCGCACAGGTTATGAACGTGTCTGCTCTGTGAAAAAATGGCGAATATACCTCTCCCTCAGAAGCATATTCGCCGATAAATTCATTTCACATTTGGACTTAACACCTTAATTAAAACGAGTCAGTCCAAAAGAGTGGCTCAAAGCCAGTCAGCAGAAAGAACTTAAGTCTGATAGCAATCCTTGTATTCACCCTATCAGAAACGACCTCACGCATTTCAAACCCCACAAGCAGAGGGTGAAACGAGCGGATTTATAGTAGCCTTGCCTTGGTTTTAGGTACAACCGCTTACATACGTATTCATCATGACGTGGCATCCTTTGGATAACGCTATCTTAACTTATTTTCTACAGAAAATTGGGTGTGAAACTCTGGATAATATGGTTGAAGTTGGTTTTAAAGAGATCATAGTGGCATTGATGTTCGGCTTTTGAGGCGCTTGTTGACAACTTAGCCCCTGGTCCCTTGGCTTCGACCACAAAATATTCCAGCACGGTACCATCAGTGACACGTAGCATGGCTTAAAGCAGTTGCTGCCAGATAAGCCCTTATGGAATGAAAGGGTCAATAACCTGGTGTTTTATCCCCGCCTAAATCGCCAAAATGCCAGTGTAGTAGCATGGTTAAAGCCGCTTCAACACGTCCAGCAGGCCACCCTCGAGCAGCAAGCGGTCTGAGATGTCTATCTCTTGAAAGTTTTTTTCCGTGAACTTGAGATGAGGACGACTGAAGTTGAGCAACACGAAGCCCTTATCTTGATCTGCGCCCACATTCATGCTGCGGCGGATCTTGAGGTTTTCACCGGCGACGTCTTCATCGACGAAATGAGTGCCCGAGGGCAAACCGCCTTCGGCGGCAGATTTCCACAGTTTATTCTCTATGGTGTCGACCATCCAGGCCGCCGCCGCCCGCGGGAAGCCGGTTTGATAGAGATTAAGTCCTGGTTCTTCTGCTCTATGGGCAAACATTGCCGGGCTTTTCTTAATGAAGTAAAAGTCGCTGGCAGAGGCCACTACATACAAGGTTTCATCCTTGAATAACAAGTAGTCGAGCTTGGCGATTAGCCTATGGCCCGCGGGCAAGCTGTCCGTGTGTAATAACTGCATGGGGATTCCTTTATTCTTTTGTTAATCAGGCCTTCAAGGGAATGGCTGGGATCAGGGTTACTGCGCCGAGTGTCTGCAGCTCGTCTATGGTGAGCGGATCGCGCTCGAAGGTGAAGGTCTCCACTACGCCGGAGTTTTGGCCTATGTCCTTGGCATAGCGGTTATTCTGGTCGACCTTGGTCATACCGTCGCCCGCGAACAGGGGATTGGCACCGAACTCTCCCTGCATCACATGCCTGGCGCGATTTAATGTTCGCAGCTCGGGATCAGGAATGGTTTCTAATGCATATTCTTCTACCGCATCTCTGTTGTGGACATTTTTCCCTGTACCTGCATAAGCGGCCATGAAGCCGGCATAACCCTCGGAAAATTCTGGGGTTAGGATCGCCGCTAGGCAAGGTTTAGTAAAACCTTCTTTCTCGGTCAATTCCTGCTCGGCGAATCGACGCATATTATCATAGGTGGGGATAAAGCTGCTGCGCTCGGCCTTGGGCGGCATCTTCTGCATATCTATGACTGCCAGAGTAAAGGACTGGCTGGGATCATAATTATCTATGCCAAACAGGGCCGCCAACAGTTCGGGATCCGTATCCACCTCGCCGCCAAGATGCTGGCGGCTTCTTTTAGACTAGTTGGCTGTAACTTAGCCCCAGGCCCCTTGGCTTCGACCACAAAATATTCCAACAAGGTGCAATTAGTGGCATGTAGCATGGCTTAACGCGGTTGCTGCCAGACAAGCCCTTCTGGAATAAATGGGTCGATTATTTGGTGTTTCATCCCCGCCTGAATCGCTAAGTTGGTGAGCGCGAGGGCGTATTCTGCGAAATGACCTTCAACCATGCCCTTCCATTCACCATAACGGGCTTCATGGTGACAAATCTCCAACTGTTTTTGAATGCCAGTATCGAACACGCTTTGGTCGTTGATAATAATGCCCCATAAAGCCAAATGTAGGGTGTAGTAATTACTGCGACCAGTGATTTTTTTACTGGGCTTAGCAATATAGGCTTCCATGCTTTTTTGACAAAAACCAGCTGCTCTAATCTTATCGCCGCTAAACCACGCATGTAATGCATGCACAAAGTCGTCGGCAGTACCTGGTTTGCTATTGCGAGGGCGCCATTGGGCGGGAAATAAGCCGCAGGCCTGCTTGGCTATGGCTAAATCTCCTGCGGCCATGGCATAGTTGAAACAATCAACGACATCAATCGCTTGTGCCCCCCTAGTACAAGCATCACCTAGAAAGTTTGGATACTCAGGAGAATAAGCCATTAGTAGCGGTTTAATTTTATATTCTGCCGCTGTGTGAAAGGCTTCCTTGGCTAAGTCCCAATCGCCATGCAACGCATAAGCCATACCAAGGCCCGCGTATTCCATTGCATAAGCGCAATCAACAGATTCAACTTCAATATCATTAATCTGATAGTAACCAGAAGCTTCTGCATTACGCCGCCGTTTGATACGCTCTAATTCCGATTCAATATCCTGTTCTATTTCAGCCTGCGTCATTTGGGGGATTTTCTTTGCTGCCATGGTTATTTTTTCCCTGAAAAGGCGTTATTAATAATATCTTTCGCATCATTAAAATGGGGGATGGGCTCATCCAACACTTTGTCTATAAGGTTACCGTCTTTATCTTGGCTAAAGGCGCGAACCTGACCGGTTTCGGTATTAGTAAATACCGCCAGATGATTTTTCTTACCGGTAGCTAATTCAATATCCCCCCAAAGTGCTTGCTCATCTTCGGTATATTCACCACCTTGACGTTTGGATGGCTGATTGACTTTGCCTTTTTTGCCTGTCATCTGTCTTGCACGGGTAAGATTTTTCGCTTCGGAACCCTGTTTTTGCTCTTTAGTATTCGTGCTCAAGACGTTACTGTCTTTGTTATAGCCTTTGAACTCAGCTTCAACTCTCTTACCATTGGCATCATAATACATGCCATCGGGGCCATGGTATCGGTTAATAAAGCGCTCGTCAGGCTTAAGACCCAAACGATCTACTGCATGGTTACCGCCAAGGTGACCCAAGGCTTCAGCGGGGCTGCGGGCATCTTTCAGCGCATCTTCGACCACTTTAGTCAATTCTTTGTATAGACCTTTGGGGTCGGTGAGCAGCTTCTTGAACTTTGAACTCGCCAATTCGACAGCAAGTAGCGCGGCACTGTAGCCTCGCATGTCCTTAATCGTATTGGCACCCGCTTGCTCGGCGGTATCGATATCGAAGGTGACTATGCCGGCATAACGTTCGCGGACTTCCTCTGGGGTTAATAGTTTATTAGTCTGAGTATCCGTTACCTTGATAATACCTTGTTCTGCTAACCATTCCGCCTCCGCTGCGCGTTGACCCGCGATGACATCATTAGCGATTTGTTTGGCACCACCCACGATTGTATCAATAGACGATTCATGGGATTTAATTTGTGCGATAGGGGCGGCAACGAGCGGTGACGCTGAGCGGCTCTTATTGGTACTGGTGGTGTTACTGCTAACAGTGGCAGATAGTACACTGCCCGCCAGCGGCACTAAACCGCCTATACCTGGGGAACCTGCCGGCGGTTTTGACCAACCGTCGGTTAATTGCCAGACTAATAGCTTGCCTGAGATAAAACAGTCGACCACGGCCAGCGCCACTTGATGGGTGTTTAAGTTCGGCAGTTTCTGACACCAAGGCATGGCTTGCAAATAGAGTTTTCGAAACACGGTATCTTGTTGCCACTCAGGTTGCAGTTTGTATAAAAATTGGCGGCCAAAAATGAGATCTTGAATAAGGGTGAGGTAATCTTCACCCAGATCCATTCTGGCAAAGGGGCAATTGCTGATAAGATAGGTTTTTCCCCATATATCCTCAACTATTACGCCGTCGTAATTTACATAAGACATCCGTTTCACTGCTCCATGCTAAAACTGTTGAACGCGTTGAAAAGTGACTATTTGTTATTCATCAGCTCATTGGCTCTGCGTATTTGGCGTTCAGCATCTTTTACTTTCCGAGCTTCAAGTAATTGGCTACCCAAATTGAGATATTTATCAGCCAGTTGCTTACGTAGCTCATTGTAGGGAGAAAAGTCAGATGGAACTATGGGTGTATAAGCTTCAAAACGTTGATAAACCTCATCCACATCTGCAGTACTTTTACTGGTGACTAACAAGTTTTCCAGAGTAGCAAAGGCATTTTGATAGAAAACAGTGGCATCTGAATAGGGAAATGCGGCTTGTTGACCTTTCGCAATGGCTTGATGGTAAATAGACATTGCTTTTACAGCGGTTTTAAGCTGATTACCTTGAGATATTAATGCTTTAGTTTGTTCTGTACTTGAAAAAAGCAGGTTTCCAGCATTAATAAGTTGTTCTAGTACAATGGGATCTAACGCTTGCTTAGCTTGATCAAATGCTTGGATAAAAGCCTGTATTTCGTTGTCTTGTAGCTGAATGCTGTATTGTGGATCTATGTGTTCAAAATTAGCTGCAATTTTATAGATATCGTTGCCATTCGTTTGGTGTGAGTAATTCTGTTGTAATAAGAAACTCGCTAATTGTTCACGTAAGACATCAATCGCAGTTTGTTTTCCACGAACCATATTATTATTCAAGGTGAGTAAGAAATAGGAGTCGGGATAGAGGGCTCTTGCTTCACTGAGCAAGCTTTGCATCTTAGGGTAGTCGGGATAATCATGCTGTTTGTCAGTGAATATGAGATCCACTTGCTGCTCAACATAGCTAAGGATGTTTTCTCTTTGCTGTCTAAGCAGTCCAGCACGGATGATGGGGTCTTGCATCTCAAGGCTTGGTAAGGTTGCAAGAAACTGTTTAGCGTCGAGATCGGCAAATGCTAATAGCTGACGACTGTCAAGTTCAAATTGTGTTTGTCTTGCTTGTACTTGTGCAACCTTGTTTTCCTGCGAATAAATTTGATAACTCATACCACCTAATACTGCTAGTACCGCTATTGTTGCCAGCGTAGGTTTCCAGAGTTCGCGCTTGAGATGTGTCATTAAGCTTGATATGGAGATATTTCTATCAGCAGTATTAAAGTTAAGTGCTTTTTTTAGCGCTAACCACTGTAATACATTTAGGTGCGATGGCTTTAATGCGATTTTACGTTGCGCTTGTGCCTTATCGGCAGGCATACGGTCAAAAGGATGTTTGCTAGTAAGAAGCTCATAGGTTACACAGGCAAACGAGAAAACATCATCAGAGACAGCAGGTGTCTTTTCTGCAAGCAAATCTGTACTTGCATAGGCAGGTGTAAAGCCATTAATTGGCGCATTCTGTGATAAAGGGGCTGCGGCATACGCGTCATAATTTAGTTGCATGCGGTGTGCAACGCCAAAATCGAGTATTTTAATATGTCCATGTCGATCCACCATAATATTTGCAGGTTTTAGATCAGCATGAACTATGCCTCTTTTGTGTGCATAATTTAATGCATCTGCGATTTGCTCTAGTAACTTCATCGCAGCCGTAAGACTTAACCCCTTGGGCTTATAACGTTTTATGATCTGGTCTAAGCTTTCACCATCAAGATACTCCATAACGATAAAGTATCTGTCTTGATCTGAATCAACATCAAACACACTCACTATATTAGGGTGTGACAGCAGCTGGGTTTTATGTGCTTCTTCTAATAGGAGTTGTAATGCTTCTGGCTGATTTACAAATTGTGATTGCAGTACTTTAATCACAACGTGGTTATCTTTTATCCCAGAATTTTCAAGGAAAATATCCTTCGCTCGATAAACATCACTCATACCACCAGAACCAATCTTACTTTCTAAGTAATAACGATTTTTTAATGTGGAACCTTCTAGGGAAACAGAGGGAGTGTCTACGATAGGAATAGTTGTAGGGGATTTAATAAAGAGTGTTTTATCAGATGTGTCTAATTCTTCTGAAGAGTTGTTAATGTTAGTGTTTATTTGAGTAGAAGTCCCAGATGATTCGTCAGTTTCATCAGCCAGTCTCACTCTCCCAGAATCAAGCATGCCACACTCCTGTTATGGATCTTAGAAAGAACTATTATCCCATATAGTCCAAAGAATTAAGGGTGAATAGATTTATCACTTTTAATAAAGTGAATCATGTTACAGCTCGCTTTGTTTGCAGTCAAATAGCTCTTGTTAAATTCCTCACCTAAATTCATCGTCGTAGTTATACCGTATTCTCGATATTATAATATTTAACAGAAGTAATAACATTTAGCCATTTCAGTCGTTCATTATCATTGCTACTTTTGGCTTATAATTGAAAATAAAAAATAATACGAAAGAACGACGTGGTGATATTTATCTATTTCCCTTTGTAACCATCTAATTTAACTTGTGATTTTAGCCAAATTACTTGGAATACTCTTTCTAATATTTTCCTATGTGCTCTAGTTTGGTTGACACGAACTTTTTTTAAAATTAGTCTCTGCAATCTCGCAATAGTTCAGACTTATTGTGCTTAGCCCATGGGATGGATTTGTAATACAGGAGTATTAAGTGCATCAAATTGATACATTCATCGAATTATCAGTCGTAAGTTACCATCGACTCTCACCACGCCAAATATCAGTTAAGCGATTTGGCACGAGTGGTGGCAGTCTTGGTCGTTCTGAAAAGGCTGATTGGTGCTTACCTGATCCCGAGCGAGTTGTTTCTGGTATCCATGCTTTAATCCTTTTTGAGAATGGGCGTTTTTTTATTAAGGATCAGTCAACTAATGGATTATTTCTAAATCGTTCGGTTGAGCCTATTGGGCAAGAAAAACAAACTCCATTAGTTGAAGGTGATGTCCTTTGCCTCGGGGATTATGAAGTTAAGGTTTCAATTTGTGAGCTAAATACAAAAAGCCATTCAGATATAACTCAGGTTAATAAACCAACTTATAATCAAAAGAATACATCGAAGAACCTGTCATTATCGGACCCTGGACAGGGCGTTTCAATTGAGAGTATTCAGACTTCGATAAAGGGTGTGCCTGACGGTATTGCTGTATCGTCAATTATTGAACGTAGTGATAATGATCCTCTTACACAACATTTTATGGCACCTAGCACCTTGATCCCTGATGAGTGGGAACAGCAATGGACCAGCAATGATGAACAGTTCGACATCGTACCTGAAAGCTTGAATAGTAAGGTATTCGATGAGAAAGACGCAGAAATCAAAGTAGGGCAGAAAATAGTTAGCCCATTCTTGTCTCAACAAGATGGACGTAATGGCAGTGTTGCATTTTTAAGAGGGTTAGGGATCGATAATTATGAACAGTACCTTGAAAATTCTGATGAGTGGTGGGAACAGCTAGGTATTGCATTGCAAGAATCGTTATCAGGTTTAATCCAGATTATGCGAACAAGATCTGAAGTTAAGAGCAACTTTAGAGTGAATCAAACAACGTTTCAACAGAAAGAAAATAATCCACTGAAATTTTCTGCCTCAATCGATGATGCATTTCATAATTTGTTTAATCGGTCAACGTTAAGCTTTATGCCAGCAAAGCAAGCGATACAAGAGGCGTTCATCGATATTAATCGTCATGAATCTGCCATTATTGCAGGCGCTAAGGGTGCTGTGAATGGTATTTTAACTCAATTGTCACCGACAGAAATTGCCAAACAAGATTATAGCGAGTCATTGTTCGATAAGTTAAACCCTGCACAGCGGAAAGCAAGATTTTGGAATATTTATCAACTCAAACATAATGGACTTGTTGATGAAATAAATATAGAGAATAGTAACATAAGTGATGAGTTTGTAAATGCATATGATGCTTTTATGAATAATAGATGAATAGTGCAGTGTTATTAATAACAAAGGAGTTGTAATTAATGTTTAATTATAAAGCATTACTAGCCGTAGTGATGTCTATGAGCTTAATCGGATGTCAAACTTTTTATTCGGCCTTTCCGCCTTCAACAACGATGAACTTTCGTATTGCTAACGATATCAATCCTGATAGTGATGGTCGAGCGTCACCGGTTATTGTAAATGTGTATGAATTGGCATCAAAAACGGTTTTTGAGAATCAGGACTTTTTTGCACTATATGATAATGCGAGCGAAACATTAAGAACGGACTTAATTAAAAAAGATGAATTAGTTTTTGAGCCTGGTGCTCGCTTAGAGTATGAAATGTTTTTACAACCAACAACTAAAGCGGTTGCGATTTTAGTTGCCTACAGGGATGTAGAGGGCGCACGTTGGCACGCAGTAATCGATGCGGATCCTACTGGATATGATGATGCATATGTTTATATCGATAAACTTGCGGTCTATATCAGAGACCGAGACACCGAAGCGGCAACGAAGCGCTAATATCTCATAATGGAGTTGTTTAGATGAGTCATTTTAGCAAGATAGCTTGGACTGAAGGAACGTTTCTACGTCCACAACACTTTCAGCAGCAAGAACGTTACTTTTCTAATGTGCAGCAAAAGTGCAATGCGATGCTGTCACTTTTCCCTTGGGGAGTCTCAGAATTAGAAATTGATGACAAAGCAACAAAATTTTCTCAGTTTGGTATTACTTCATTACAGGGAATTTTACCTGATGGAACATTGCTTGAGTTGCCAATGAATGACTTAATACCATCTGTTATTGAGATACCTAAATCGTGCCGTGAGCAACAGGTATTTCTTTGTCTGGCCTTCGAGAAGGTGAATAGCGTTGATATTGCAACCGCAGATAGTACAACAATAACTCGCTATCAATTTTCAGACCAATTGGTTTCGGATAACACATTATCAGAAGAAAGTGCAGAGCTACTACAGGTTGCGCAGTTGCGTTTATTGCTGAAGCTCGAGAGTGAAGACCGCGGTGGTTATATTGCAATGCCAATTGCAAAAATAAAAGAGGTTAGCGAGCACGGTGAAATTAAATTGGATAAGAAATTTATTCCACCAACGATTAACATTCAACGCAATGGTGAATTAAAAGGATTTATTCAGGAGACGTTAGGCATGTTGAGACAACGTGCTGAAGCGCTGGCCGCTCGAATCTCAAGGGGGCAAGGAAACGCCAACTCGATAGCCGATTTTTTAATGCTACAGGTGCTTAATCGATATGAGCCGATTTTTCAGCATATAAAGCAAAGTGATGGACAGCATCCAGAATACCTTTATCAACATGCTATAACCATGCTTGGAGAATTGGCGACTTTTACCAGCCGAGATAAGCGTGCACCTGAATTCCCGCAGTATAACCATACTGATTTGGCCACAGTATTTGGCAACTTATCGGTGATATTAAACCAAACGTTAAGTGTTGTATTAGAACAAACAGCCATTGCGTTACCAATTGAACAGGCTAAGTTTGGCATTATGGTATCTCCATTAACGGATAAAACTCTGTTGGAGTATGCGCAGTTTGTATTGGCCGTTAGTGCAGATTTACCCGCTGATGATGTGCGTAAACACTTGCCGGCAAGATTAAAAATTGGACCCGTTGAACATATTAGAGAACTGGTCAATAACCAATTACCTGGCATTGCTGTTACAGGATTACCGGTGGCGCCAAGACAAGTACCTTATCATGCTGGTTTCCATTACTTTCAGTTAGATAAGAGCGGAATTTATTGGGAAAAACTCAGTAATAGTGGCGGTATTGCTTTGCATCTATCTGGTAATTATCCGGGATTAAAGCTGGAATTGTGGGCGATTAAATCTTGATGATTTTGTATTTCAAGACTCTTTACAGGGATGTATGTCATGTCAGATAAGACAATAATGAAGCCTCGACCGGGAGCAAGAAAGGCTGATCCTGTTGGCACAAATGCAAGTCGTGATGACACTAGTCATCAGAGCGATAAAACCCAAATGGCGATACCAAAGGCGCCAACATCATTTCAAAGTGGCCAATTGTACTTATCGGTGAGTGATAATGTGCTAATAGACGAGGCAGGCCTTCTGTTTTCTTTAGTCGCGCCAATCCGAAGTACGCAACAACATCAAGATGTATTAGGACTTAAGAAACACTGCATTTATTTAATTCAGCAGTACGAATTGCAATTGAGAGCTAAGCAAATATCCTCTGAATTAATAGAGCGGGCTCGTTACTGTGTATGCAGTTTTTTGGATGAACTCGTACTCAACACCGCCTGGGGTGAAAACAGCGATTGGGGGACCGAGAGTCTGCTTTCTACTTTTCATAACGAAACATTTGGTGGAGAGTATTTTTTTACGCTTTTAGAAAGTGCTATCGCTTCCCCAAAAGAAAATTTAATGCAGTTAGAGTTGCAATATCTTTGTCTATCTCTTGGCTTCATTGGGAAAATGAGAGTTGAAACGAATGGCTATGAAAAACTAGAACTTATAAAAGACCGTGCTTATAAGGCTATACGTAGTCAAAAAGGTGAACCACCGAGAGATTTATCACCACATTGGCATTCCGATGCAAAGAATGTTAATCATCTAGAAAATCGTATACCCCTATGGGTAATGTGCTCTTTTGTTGGCGTTTTATTACTCAGTGCATATATGTATTTAAGTTATAAACTGAATGCACAGTCTGATGCTGTCAATCGGCAGATGAATTCTTTAATTGTAGATAATACGCCACAAGCGCTTCAGGTTTCAGCCTCTACCGTGCATGAAGGCGCACGTTTGCAACAGTTACTGCAAACAGAAATTGGCATGCAATTACTCGAGGTTATTGAGTTACCGGATCGCGTGAGAATTCGGGTGGGACTTCATCATCTTTTTACAACGGGCGGAACCGATCTCAATGAAGGGTTCCAGCCTGTTATTGTGAAAATAGCTAGGGCCCTAGAAGGGACGAAAGGCCGTATTTTAGTGAATGGCTATACCGATGATCAACCCATATTTACAAGCAAATATCCATCAAATTGGCACCTTTCATTAGCAAGAGCAAATGCGATGGCAGACAGTTTAGCTGCTGGAGCAGATTTACATGGACGTTTACAGCCCGAGGGGCGAGGTGAGGCAGAACCTGTTGTACCCAATGATACCCCTGAAAATCGGGCTTTAAATCGTCGTGTCGAAATAGACTTACTGAAATAAGATGTATTAGCAAGGGATAGCTTAATGAACTTCAAAGCAATACTTAGCATGTTACTGAGAGTAATAAAGTCGTCATTATTTATTACAGTACTCGGTTTACTCGCTTTAGCATTACTGATTTGGTTTGGTGGACCACTCGTTGCGATTGCAGGTGTAGAACCCCTTGCGACGACGAGTGCACGACTGATCACATTATTATCAATCGCTCTGATTTGGATGATCTCTCAATTCATCAAACGCAGCCGTGAGTTAAAAACTCATAATCAAGCTGTAGAATCTCTATTAAGTAGTGACGAACAGCAACATGATGAATTAGCAAAACGCGATATCGAAATACTCACTTCGCGGATGCAGAAAGCTATCGATATATTGAAGAATGCACGCTTTAGCCGTGCAAGGGACATATACCAATTGCCTTGGTATATGCTTATTGGCGCACCAGGTTCAGGTAAAACGACCACACTACAAAATTCAGGTCTAGAGTTTCCGCTGATGGAGCAGTTAGGTATTGATCCTATCAGTGGTGTAGGTGGTACACGTCAATGTGATTGGTGGTTCACAAATGAAGCCGTCTTAATCGACACTGCGGGTCGATATACTACGCAAGATAGTCATGCGTCACAGGACTCAGCTGCATGGCAAGGATTTTTAGGTTTATTGCGCAAATATCGACCTCGTAGACCGATCAATGGTGTGCTCGTATTTGTTAGTTTGTCGGATCTGATCAATCAGACTAAAACCGAGCGTAATATTCATGCTAGAGCAATTAAGCAGCGAGTACAGGAGCTTCAAAGCCAACTAGGCATGACCTTTCCTGTGTACGTTATTTTTACAAAAGCCGATTTAGTCGCGGGTTTTACTGAGTTTTTTGCAGATTTAAGTGCGGAAGAAAGAGAGCAAGTTTGGGGAGTGACATTCTCTGCAGACCAAACATGGGATGAAACGGGTGCAGTCTCTCAGTTTAATAAAGAGTTCCACGCGCTGATTAATCGTTTATATCAACGATTATTTACTTGTTTACAGCATGAAAGAGATCTTGAAAGTCGAAGTGCTATCTATGAATTTCCTCGCCAGCTTCGTTTGTTGCAGAGTGCCGCGGATGATTTTCTCAAAGAAATTTTTTCACAAAACCCTTTTGAAAAATCAACAATGTTACGCGGGGTATATATTACAAGTGCAACGCAACAAGGTATTCCTATCGATAGGATCATGCAGCAAGTTGGAGGAAGCAGTGGCTTAGCTGAACCGCCATTAAGGCAGCAAAAAGGCGAAGGTAAAGGATATTTTATCCATCGTTTCTTTGAAAACATTCTTATCCCAGAACGTGATCTTGCGACTGTAAATCTTCGCCACAAAACTAAGAATACATGGCTACGTCATGGTGTTACGGCGCTAACCCTGATCGCCACCACATGGATTCTATATGCTTGGTATGACAGTTATCGCTGGAATCAGCAGTTGATTGAAAATGCCGCTCAATCAGTTGAACATTACAAAGCTGCTTCTAAATCAAACACCGATCTATTAGCATTAAATAATCAATTGAGTATTTTACGTGATATGCCTGCTGGATATGCTGGTGTTTTACCCGATGGAGAACTGAAAAATATCGGCTTATATCAAGGTGATAAATTAGGACAGTCAGCGAAGATAATTTATAGTAAAGCATTATATTCAAGCTTACTACCTGAGTTCGTTAATGGTTTGACAAATGAAATGAGAACGAATAGCACTCATCGAGATTATTTGTATGAGACGTTAAAAACATATTTAATGCTTTATCACCCTGAAAAGTTTAAGAGCGAGCAAATTACTACATGGTATGAAGCATATTTGCAGAGACATTTGCCTGGTGAGGTTAACTCAGATACAAGACGTTCCTTGCTATCTCATCTAAATGCATTAATTGTTAATGGGGCACAGCTCCAGAATTATGATGATAAAATAGTCGCTGAAACTCGAGATATATTGCTCACTATGCCTTTGTCAGAACTGGCATATCAAAAAGTTAAGAATGAGTTAATGCAAAATAACATTCCGGACTTCAAATTATCAGATGTGTTGGGGATGGAAAGCGCAAATGTTATTGTTCGGAAAAGTGGTGAATCATTAAAACAAGGGATACCAGGGCTTTATACATATCAAGGTTTTCATGGTGTATTCAACATTGAGAAGCGAAGGATAATAAAAGCATTATTAGCCGATAACTGGATATATGGTGACATTAAAGCTGAAGAAGATGAAGAAGTAGAAAAAGTATTGTCAGCGCAAGTTACGGAAAAGTATTTGCGTGATTATATTAACTACTGGAAAGAGCTACTTGCAGATTTAGATATACAGAAAATTGACGATTTAGAACAAGGTCTTTATGTGACTAAAGTCCTCGCCGGGCCTGAGCAGCCTATCCAAAGTTTGATTAAGGCTTTCCAACAAAACACAAAACTATCGTCGTTGCCTGAGTCTGCAAACGTGGATATGACGCTTGATGTTGCCGGAAAGGTAGCCGATACAAAGTTTTCTTCACAAAAATCAAGAATTGGACGTTTGCTTCCTGACGAACTTCCTGACTTTGGTACACAGCTGCCAGGGCATGAAGTGGAGTTAGCATTTGCACCTCTTCTTGCGATTAATAGTGCGCAAATGGAACAAATTGCACAGACGAGTCAGCAATATTATGCGTACCTAGAGCGGTTATATGCACCTAGTGGTGGTATGGCAATGCAGGCATTTGCAAATCAAAGAGAAAACAATGCGGGCGAACTAAGCGTTATGTTACGTCGATTGCGTAGTGATGTGCCATCTCCTTTTTCTGATTGGCTTGGTAATATCTCTACAGACACATCAAAACTATTTGCTAAAGGTAGTCGACAACACATCAACGATGCTTGGAAAAGTAATGTTGTTTCAGAATATCAAAAAGCGATCCATGGGCGTTATCCTCTTGATAGGCATAGTTCTGTTGATATTAAGCTCCGGGATTTCGAACGTTTCTTCGGATATGGAGGCGTATTAGAGCAATTTTTCATCGATTATTTGAGCCCATTTGCCAATACGAACCTCGAACAATGGCGCTTTAAGCAGAATATTGGTGTGAGTGATAGAGTGTTGAAAACTTTTCAAGCGGCGCAAAACATTCGAACAATGTATTTCGAGCCCGGTTCTCAAAAGTTAAAAATTGGTTTTAGATTAAAGCCAATTTACTTGGATAAGCATATTACACACTTACTCGTTGAACTTGATGGGCAGGAGTTATCTTATAGGCATGGACCAACGCGTATGACGCAGTTTTTTTGGCCCGGCGATAGAAATCGATTACAGACTCGACTCGTTTTTACTCCTGCTAACTCAGGTTTACTATCAAGTAATACCTTTAAAGGTGAGTGGTCATGGTTCAGATTATTGGATGAACTGGTGAAGGAGCGTCCTGAAACTAAAGACGATGGGATTCTTTACTTATCTGTCCAAGGAAATAAGGCTAGAGTCGAACTAGTGCCAGATAGTGTCGATAATCCATTTTTAAGTGGTGCATTGGAGGCATTTAAATGTCCGAACAACCTTTGAGACCACAATTAGGTATATATGGGAAAATTCCAAGCCACGGTGATTTTATTACTCAAAATTTACCGACAGATTTTATCAATGGATGGAATGAGTGGTTACAAGCTGTAATGGCGGTAAGTCGTGAGCAGCTTGGAGAGTCGTGGCTGCCTACGTATCTAACAAGCCCGATTTGGCACTTTGCTCTTTCTGCAAATGTTTGTGGTGAGTCTCCAATTATAGGCACTGTTATTCCGAGTGTTGATGCAGTTGGGCGAAACTTTCCATTTACATTAGCGGCAGCTATTGATATCTCGCCAGCTCAAGCATGGGAGCAAAAGAGTTGGTTTTTTGAATTAGAACACCGAATTTTGCAAAGTTTAGACGATGATTTTAATTTAACGGCATGGATTAAAGAATTACAGGAAAATGAGATCCCATGGACGCCAGTGAATAAAATAAGTACATCAGGTAGTACTGGGGAAAATATAAAACAACCATGGGTGATAGAGTCAAATAAAGACATATCATTTTTAGATTTATTACACCAGAGTTATGTACAGCAGTTTGGTCGATACTGTCTTTGGTGGACAGCAGGATCAGAACAGATTGAGCCTTGTATGCTTGTCACTTCTGGTTTACCCCAAATTAGTCAATTTGCGGGAATGATCGCTGGAAATTGGGCGAAATGGAATTGGCAACTTAAGACCATTAGGTCTTAGTACTGGATGTAATTATGCAATTTTTATCTGATGCACAAACACATAAGGGACTTGTTCGCAAAATTAATGAAGATGCCTACTTGTCATTACCGGAATTTGGTTTATGGGCTGTTGCTGATGGTATGGGAGGACATGCTGCTGGTGATATAGCAAGTCAATTGGTTATGGATGTATTAACTCAGACTGCATTGAAACATAAAGAAAGTATTAGCGCTGAAATCATCGTTCAAGCTTTGTATGATGCAAATCGTGCGGTGTGCGATTTTAGCGAAGATACATTAGAGGGTAATACTGCTGGTACCACTGTTGTTGTGCTTTTTATAAGTAAAGATACCTATCACGTGTTTTGGGCCGGCGATAGTCGATGCTACCTGTTACGTTCTGCTAATCTCATTCAGCTTAGTAGCGATCATAGTCAAGTTAATGACATGATTTTACAGGGATTAATTTCTGAGAATGATGCGGAGAATCATGAGCTTTCAAATGTCATCACGCGGGCAATCGGTGTTGATGCCGATATAGAGGTTGACTATATATTTGGTCGTTGCAGTCCCGGAGATATATATCTTTTATGTACCGATGGATTGAATAAAGAAATTCCTGATAGAGAAATTGGTGATTACCTACTCAATAACAATGTGTATGAAGCTAACAGAGCGCTACTCCATTCAACCTTGGTTTCTGGTGCGAAGGATAATGTTACGAGCATTCTAGTGAGTATATTTGATTCTAATTTAGATTATGAATGTGCCAAAACGATCCCGCTATATTCTAAGCGTTGAACTCTGACTTTTGGCTTTTTTCGCAACTGATATGGAATAATGAACAATGGACTATGACGATATAATTGATTTCTCATTACTAATAAAAGATGTTAATGAGTCGGCTCCTTCAGGAGTCGATCCTCGCACAGATATATCTCCAAGTTCTCAGTATTATCGATTAAAAGATATTCGTAGCAATGCTAGAGCGAATGAACGGAAGCTGCTGGTAGAAGAAGATGACTTTCAGTCTTTAGTTGGAGATTGGCGACCGATTATTGATGAGATACCAAATGCCCTTGTGCACGAGGTAAAGGATCTAGAGTTTGCTGCTTGGTTAATTGAAGCATTGTGTCGAGTTTATGGCTTCAGAGGGCTTGCCATTGGCTTTAAAACTGCACACCTTATCATAGAGAATTTTTGGGATAGTTTATATCCTAGTCCCGATGATGACGATATTGAATTTCGCATTGCATCATTAATTGGACTTAATGGCTACGATGGTGATGGCGCATTAATTACACCAATTATGAGTATTCCGATTACTCAAGATACCAGCTCTGGATGTTATGCTACTTGGCAATATATTCGAGCATTAGATCTGTCTAGAGAAAATGAGGATAAACAGCGGAAAAAAACAGATAATGGTGTTATAAGTGTCGAGCAAATTAATAGAGCTGTTTCTGAATCCTCAAAAGAATTCTATGGGGACTTAGTTGAGCAATTGAATAGTGCTATTGATGAATTTGAACAGTTATCAAAAAATATGGATAGGGTTATGGGACAACCACAACCTACCACAGCTATTAGCAAAGCATTACAGAAATGTCTTGATTCAGTTAAATATCTTGCGGCCGATAAATTAGCAGTTATTAGTGTTGAAATTGACGATGGCATTGGTATTAATTTTGATGACGAAACGCAGACAATCGGTGCTGTCGGTAATCAGCTACAAACACGGCAACAAGTTATTAGAAGCTTACAACAGGCTGCAGAATTTTTTAGAAAAACTGAACCTCATTCGCCTATGTCTTATTCGCTAGAGCAAGTTATTCGTTGGAGTAGCTTAACTTTACCTGAGTTATTGCAAGAGCTTATAGATGATAGTAATAGTCGCAATGGATATTTTAAACTTACCGGCATAACTGAAACTAAGTAATGTTAATCATGCCTAGGTGATATTATGCCAAGGCAATTCTGTTTAATAGGAGAAAAGAAATGGAAAGTATTCACAGTAAATTATCACGAGTTAGGAAGCCAAGAGTTCATATAACTTATGATGTCGAAACAGAAGGAGCTTCGATTAAAAAAGAACTGCCGTTTGTTGTAGGTGTTATGGGCGATTTTGCGGGTCATAATACAGAGGCTTTGAAGCCCTTAAAAGATCGCCGCTTTGTGCAAATAGATAGGGATAATTTTGATGATGTTTTACGTCGAATGAATCCAAAATTAAATTTTAAAGTTGATAATAAACTCGCAAATGATGGTAGCCAATTTGAAGTCGAACTTGAGTTCAAATCGATGCAGGATTTTGAACCTGCAGCGATAGTTAGACAAGTCGAACCTTTAGATAAGTTGATGGCTACTCGTAATAAGCTACGTGATCTAATGACTAAAATTGATAGGTCAGAAGAGCTTGAAAACATTCTTGAACGAGTGCTTAACAATAATGAAGACCTGCAGAAGTTAGCGCAGGAACTGAGTTTAGAGGATAAATAATATGAGCATGGAAGCGTTAGCGGAACAACACGATAATGCGCAGGTGGGAACGTCCTCTTTACTGGACATGGCCATTGGCGCAACCAAGCAAACGGAAGCTACTCGAGCCGAGGAATTAATCCGTACTTTAACGGAGGAAGCGCTTAACGGTACTGTATCTTGGAATAAAAACTTAACAGTTACCTTTAATGAAGCTATCGAAAGGCTTGATGAAGCAATTTCCAGCCAGTTATCTGCCATTATGCATACTGAGGCTTTTCAGAAGCTGGAAGGTTCTTGGCGTGGTTTGAATCATTTAGTCAGTAATTCAGATACAAGTTCAACGCTAAAAATTCGTTTAATGAGTATGACAAAAAAAGAGCTTTATAAAGATTTAAGTAAAGCTGTTGAGTTTGATCAAAGTCAAACATTCAAAAAAGTATATGAAGCTGAGTTTGGTACTCCTGGGGGTGAGCCTTATGGTGCACTAATTGGTGACTATGAGTTTACCAATCATCCTGAGGATATTGAGACATTAACCTATATGTCTAACGTCGCCGCAGCTGGTTTTTGTCCTTTCCTTTCATCTGCATCTCCAACTATGTTTGGATTTGACGAGTGGACTGAATTATCTAAACCCCGTGATTTAGAGAAGATATTCGAGTCTCTTGAATATACGAAATGGCGTTCTTTCCGTGAGAGTGAAGATTCTCGATTTGTCACGCTAACTATGCCTCGAGTATTAGGCCGTTTGCCATATGGTAATGCGACATGTCCAGTAGAAGAATTTGGTTTTGAAGAGTTTGAGTTAGACCCAGTTAAAAAGGTCGCTATAACTGCTGATCATGCAGATTATTGCTGGATGAATGCTGCTTATGTACTGGGTAGCCGTTTAACTAATGCATTCTCTCAATATAGTTTCTGTACTGCTATTCGTGGTGCCGAGGGTGGGGGAAAAGTTGAAGGTTTACCAAGTCATATCTTTATGAGTGATGACGGTGATCCAGATTTGAAGTGTCCGACTGAAATAGGGATCACGGATAGACGAGAAGCCGAATTAGGTAAACTAGGGTTTTTACCTCTATGTCATTATAAAAATACGGATTATGCAGTGTTTTTTGGTGCACAAACAGCTCAGAAACCCCATAAATATGATAGCCCAGAGGCTACGGCAAATGCGGCTATTTCAGCTCGCTTACCATACTTAATGGCAACATCACGTTTCGCTCACTACTTGAAAGTTTTAGCTAGAGATAAAATCGGTAGCTTCATGGAAGCTGAAGATGTTGAAGTCTGGTTAAATCGCTGGATCTTAAGTTATGTAAATGCTTCAGAAGGTGGCGGACAGGAAGTCAGAGCGCGTTATCCTTTAGCTGATGCGAAAGTACAAGTTAAAGAAATTCCTGGTCGTCCAGGATCATATAACGCGGTTGCATGGTTAAAGCCTTGGCTTCAACTTGAGGAATTGTCAACATCTTTACGATTAGTTGCAAAGATCCCTCAAATCGGTGGCTAGCACTCACTTGTGAGTTTGATATGGACTTAGCTTAAGTTAAGTCCTATTTTTTGTTTTTTATGTGGGAGATCATATGTTCAATGAGATTAACTTTGTCTCAGAAGACATTTTTCTATCTGAGTCAAATGATCCGATTGAAAATCGTGCCACATATTCTGATATTACGCGCAGAGGTGTACTTGCGCGTTTTTTACGAGAAGACAATCCTGCACTGGCAATAGTATATTGGCTAGAGAACGTGGAAAATATGACTAGCATAGAGATTGAACATATAGTTCCATCTCTATGTCGGTCTATTTCTGCAATTGATGAATTAATTAACACTCAGATTAATGAGATATTACATCATTCAATATTGCAAGAATTAGAAGCGAGTTGGAGAGGGGTTTTATACCTCACTGAGCAGGCTGGCATTTATGATCGCGAACAAAAGACCAAGATTAAATTGATTTCTTTATCTTGGGCTGAGCTTTCAAAGGATGTTACAAGGGCAATTGATTTTGATCAAAGTGAATTTTTTAAGCTTATATATAGCAATGAATTCGATATGCCAGGTGGTGAGCCGTTTGGCGTTATTGTTGGGGATTATAGGGTTAGTCATATTATACGCCCAGGGCATACTGTAAATGATCTTGATATTTTAAAAGATGTGACTCGAACTGCTGCAGCTGCTTTTTCTCCATTTATTTGTTCTGCTGATCCATCTTTATTTGGCGTTGATGATTTCTCCCAATTAGGACAAGTGATAGATATTGGTAATCAATTTAAACAAATCGAATATATAAAATGGCATGCTTTAAGAGAAATGGATGATTCTCGTTTTCTGGGGATTGTGCTACCTGAAGTTCTAATGAGAAGCCCGTATAAAGATGACGGTTCAAGAATTGAAAGCTTTGTTTTTAAAGAAAATTTATCCAGACCAGAAAAGGATTATCTTTGGGGAAATGCGGCTTTTGCTTTTGCTGCAGTATTATTACGAGCATATTGCGAATCCGGCTGGTTTGGTCAAATCCGTGGAGTTAAGTCGGGTAGCCATAGTTTTGGTCTTGTAAGTGGATTACCTGTATGTCAGTATGAGACTGATATATATCAAAAATCTAATAAGCCTTCTGTAAGTTTACTTGTGAGTCATCGATTTGAAGCTGAATTATCCGATAATGGATTTATTCCATTATCAGCCGTTCCATACAGTGATTTTTTTGCATTTTATAATAATGCCTCTGTTCAGCAGGCTAAAATAACAAATAAATTGGTCGTTAATGTTAATCATAGATTGTCAGCAATGCTGCAGTATATTTTATGTGTTGCGAGATTTGCCCATTATATAAAAGTGATGGGGAGAGATAAGGTCGGTGGATATCATTCGGCACAAGAGTGTGAGCAAAATATGCAAAAGTGGTTACATAAATACACTACTGCGACTGAAGATGCATCCGACGAAATTAGAGCACGATTTCCATTGCGAGCCGCAAGGATAGAGGTTAAAGAAAAACGTGGTAAGCCAGGACAGTTTTATTCAATAATTCATTTGCAACCACATTTTCAGTTGGACCAAATGGTAACGACTGTAAGGTTAGTTGCTGAGTTGTCACCAAAGCAAAATTCAATCTAAATGTAAAAGGAATAACATGAAAAAGTTAAATGATTTAATTAAGCAAGGAAAGCTAAATTTGGCTTGCGAATACTGCAAGGCGGCGCTAAGAGAGGATCCCATCAATGCTCAGCTACGTGCTATCTATGTAGAGTTGCTATGTATCAATGGAGATTTAGAGTCAGCTGATAATCAATTAGACATGATTATTCGACAACATCCTGACTTTCTATTGGGGGCAGTAAATTTAAGGCAACTGATCCGCGCAGATCAAGCACGAATAGATTTTTATCGTGGTGGAATGACTGCGAATCTCTTTCGGGAATCGGATGATATTTTTGAGAAAACAATACGTGTTAACTTAGCGATGCTTGAGAACGATATAGATGCTGCGACATCGTTAGTTTTCGAAATCGAAAATGATCGAGAGAAAGTGTTAGCAAGTGTCAATAACAGCTCTATTGATGATATTAGAGATCTAGATGATGTTTTAGCGGGTTACGTCGAAATATATGGTACTGATGGAAAGTTTTACTTAGCCAAGTTTTCTGAAATTGAGCATTTAACTGTACATAAGACTGAATCAATTATCGATAGTGTTTGGCGACGCATTGACATTTCAATTGAAAATGGTCCCAGCGGCGAAGCATTTCTTCCGTTAACGTATGTTTCAAGTGAGGATGAATCTTCTCGCTTAGGGAAAGATACTGATTGGTTGCAAAAAGGGGAGTTTGTTGCCACAGGGACAGGTCTTAAAATGTGGTTGGTTGGTGATGAAGTGCTCCCAATTACGGCGATAAGTAGTTTTGAAAAGATGACATCTTGCTCAGCTTAATCAGTTTCTTTTAATGCGATATCTTGAGATCAATTAATTGAAAATTAATAATAAGCAATCTTTACAAATGTCACTTATTGATCGGCTGATCGACGACGCTCCCGGGCAAAGTGATGATCTTCGTTCACGGCGTAACTTTGATTTACGCGCTTTGCGGTCAAATGTTAAACGTGATCTTGAAAATCTGCTCAACAGCCGAGTTCAGTGGCATGTTTGGCCTGATTGCTATCAAGAATTAAATCAAAGCTTATTGAACTATGGTCTACCTGACTTTTCAGTGATGGTTGTTGATACCGATCAAGGCCGTGAAAAGCTATGCCGAGCTGTTGAACAAACGATAAGGCGTTTTGAGCCGCGGTTTATTGATGTAGAAGTGACATTGCTCGAAAATGAAGAGGTTATAGATCGCGTGCTAAAGCTAAGAATCCAAGCGTTACTATATGCAGATCCTGAACCTGAGCATATTATGTTTGATTCAGAGATAGAACCCGTTCACTTGGGATTAACGATAAAGGATTATCAATAATGAATGATGAACTCCTGAAGTATTATAATCGTGAGCTTACTTTCATTCGTCGCATGGGTGCAGAGTTTGCTGAGCAATATCCCAAAATTGCAGGCCGTTTACGTATATCGGAAGAGAATGTAGAAGACCCGCATGTGTCACGATTGATAGAAGGCTTTTCGTTACTCACTGCTCAAATTAGGCAGAAACTAGATGATAGTTTTCCTGAAGTAACAGATGCATTATTGGGTCAGCTATATCCAGATTATCAAGCACCCATTCCTGCGTTTTCAATTCTTAAGTTGACGAGCCAGAATCTTTCTACTTCCGGAGTTCTAGTTGCTCGGGGTACTGAGTTTGAAACTAAAACTGAAGGGCTTAAAAACTGTTTATTTCAATCTTGCTATGATACGGAAGTGCTTCCTTTAGAGGTAACAAAAGCAGAGTTTAAAAATGCTCCGTTTAATGCTCCAACACCGAACTTAAAACAGCCTATTAAGGCGCTTGTTAAGCTTACACTTACTTGTGAATTTGATACGACGGAAATGCATGAGCTTGGTTTGACACGTCTGCGATTTTATTTGAATGGACAACGTCATCATGTGTATCCGCTCTATGAGCTTTTACACCGTAAAGTTATCAGTATTGGGATCTCTGCTTCTGATGAAGAAAGTATTCGTTATTTACAACCTCGGCATATACAACAAGTAGGATTTGGTGACGATGAGAGTGTAGTGCCATACAGTCAAAAAAGTTTTTCAGGCTATCGATTGCTTATTGAGCAGTTTTTATGTCCTGAAAAATTTCTATTTATAGATCTAGTTGATTTAGACCCCAATTGGCATGGGATTAAAGATGAATTTAATCTATATTTTTATCTTTCTGAAGGCGCTGCTGAATTAGAACGCCATATCAATGCCGATAGTTTTTTGCTTGGCTGCACTCCTGTAATTAACTTGTTTCAGCAGAAGCTAGAGCCTATCAAGTTAGTGTCTTCGCAGTATGAATATCGTCTTGCAGCAAGCTATTTAGATGCTGATGTGTGTGAAATTATATCAATACAGGATATTCGGGCTTATGATCCTTTTGGAAATGAAATGGTTCTGAATCCTTACTATAGTCAAGGGCATCCCGCATTCTCCCAACAGCAGAATATGTTTTGGCATAGTCGACGTGAATTTGTGAATTGGGCCGGTGGTTATTCAGAGGCTGGAACTGAAGTTTATCTGTCAATCATTGACTGTCAGTTTAAAGGTATGACAATTGATGGTACAGAACAAGACTGGGTCATTCAAGTTAATGCACTATGCAGCAATAGAAATTTGCCCTCTTATTTACCTTTTGGAGGGGGGGAGCCTCATTTTAGTATTCGTAGTCATGTAGACATTATTAAAGATGTCCGTTGTTTAATTGCTCCGACCTCACCAGTTAGACCCGCATTGAAAGAGAACACCCGCTGGCAGCTTGTAAATCACCTTACACTCATGAGTTTCAGTGGCGAAAATGCATTGTCTCAGTTACAAGAAACATTAAAGTTATATGATTTTCGGGGAGCGCCAGAGTCCAGAGCGTTGATCGATGGAATAACCGCAGTAACCATTAGCAATGGAACGGCAAGAGTTAACCAGCAAGGAAGAGTCGCGGTTTGTGCAGGCTCAGATATTCTTATTGAGTTTAGCCAATCATCCTATGCAGGAACGGGAGTGTATTTTTTTGCCGGTATTTTAGATATTTTCTTTTCGCAGTTTGCTGCGATAAATTCTTACACTCGACTCTCAATTAAATTGCGTGATCAGGCTCAGGTTTATCATACATGGCCGGCTAGAGTCGGTACTCAGGTGTTGCTATGAGTATTAGAGATTGGAAAGACTCTCCCGAGAGTTTTGACTTTTATCAAGCAGTATACTTCTTGCAAAAGCAGTTATCATCTCAAGAACTCCACTGGCATAGTGTCGGGCGAGATGCTTTTCCTGAACAGGAGTTAATTAGATTTAAATCTGTTCAGCATTTAGGTTTTCCAGGGCAAGCAATCAGCAAGGTGGAAAGCAAAGACTATGGCTTCGCAGATAAGCAAGCATTTAATATTCACGTAAGCTTTATGGGGTTGACTGGCCCTTCTGGCGTTATGCCACAGCATTATTCAGAATTAATGTTGCAAAGGTTGAAATTAAAAGATCGTACGATGCGAGATTTTTTCGATATTTTTAATCATAGACTTATATCACTTTATTATAGGGCTTGGGAAAAACATCAGTTTGCTTGTCACTATGGCAGTCAACAGTTTTCACAAGACCCATTTAGTCAGGTCGTGTTAAAACTCGTAGGCTCTGCTTCAAATCTAAACTCATATTACGCAGGTGCATTTGTTACTAAAAATAGAGGAGCAAAATTTTTAAAACAAATACTGGCAGAATTTCTTGGTGCAGAGATTGAAATAAAATCATTGCAAGGGCATTGGATTTCGTTAAATGCGTCAGAATGTAGCTATCTAGCATCTGGAGTAAAACCTGAAGGTGTCAATGCTGAGCTAGGGAAGAGCATGATGTTAGGGCAGAAAGTATGGGATGTAAGCTCCATTATTGACATTAATATTAAGGCGACCTCTGAAGTATTAAGAAAATTACTACCCAATCAATCTCTTAATTTATTAGTGCAAAAACTAGTTAAGGAGTATTTAACACCTCAAGTTAAAGCTAGGGTCACTTTAATCGGACGCTATGTTGATTTTCCTGCCGTTCGGTTAGGGGCGGGAAGTAATCAGTTGGGACAGGTTGGAAGATTAAGTATTCGAAATCATAAGTTGGAAGAAGCTAACAGAGTTGGTTTTAAATTAGCGCGTAGTTAAATAAGCAAAGGAAGCTATTATGTCAAACACCCCATTAAAGAGCCTTGTTGAAAAGCTTAGTCCATCATCAAAAATGGCACTTGAGGCTGCGACGGCAAAATGTCAGTCTCGTAGTCACTATAGTGTTGAAATTGAGCATTGGCTGGATGCCATTTTGGAACAGAAGGATTCAGATATCAGGCTTCTGTTGAATGCATTCTCTATTGATGTTGATAGGGTGAAGTATCAATTACAACAAGCATTAGAAAACTTTAAGACAGGTAACAATTCTTTACCGGCTATTTCTGTGCAAGTTGTTAACTTGTTAAAAGCAACATGGTTGAATACGAGTATTGATTTTAATGATGAGCGCATTCGGGCCGCATATTTACTCTATTCATTGTTGAAGGATGAAACTTTACTCGCGCCAATTAGTAGGCGTGTTACTGAACTCGACAAAATTGATGCTGCTGAAATACTAAGAGTCTGGCCAAGTCTGGCTCAACATTCACTTGAACAACAAGCTGAAAAAAACAGTACAAATAATACTACTGATACACCGACTTCAGCAGGTAAAACACCGTCATTAGATCAGTTTACTGTAGATCTAACAAAACAGGCTAGGACCGGAAAAATAGATCCCATAATTGGACGTGATTTTGAGATTCGACAGATGATCGATATTTTATCCCGTCGTCGTCAAAATAATCCCATTTTAACGGGTGAGGCGGGTGTTGGGAAAACAGCTGTTGTCGAGGGCTTAGCGCTTAAAATAGCAGCAGGCGATGTTCCTGATCGTCTAAAGAATGTTTCTCTGCGTGTCCTTGATCTTGCGCTATTACAGGCGGGTGCAGGCATGAAAGGGGAGTTTGAAAACCGCTTGAAAAATGTGATCAAGGAAGTTCGCCAGAGTGCTCAACCTATAATATTGTTTATCGATGAAGCGCATACAATGATAGGCAGCGGTGGCCAAGCTGGACAGAATGATGCGGCTAATCTATTAAAGCCTGCACTAGCTCGCGGTGAATTGCGTACCATTGCCGCGACAACTTGGGCCGAATATAAAAAATATTTTGAAAAAGATGCGGCGCTAACCCGTCGTTTCCAAGTTGTAAAAGTCGAAGAGCCAAAGCCTGAACTCGCAATCGTTATGTTGCGAGGGATCTTGCCTGTTATGGAAACGCATCATGGTGTTAATATTGCTGATAAAGCACTGCAGGCAGCGGTTCATTTATCAGACCGTTATATTAATGGTCGACAGTTACCGGATAAGGCTGTTGGTTTACTTGATACCGCATGCTCAAGAGTATCAATGAGTCAAGATGCGATTCCTGGTCAGCTTGAAGATCAGCAGCGCCGTGTACAGCAGCTCGAAGCAGAAATAGCACTATTACAACGCGAACTAAGGTTAGGTGCGGACCACTTTGTTGCTATTGATTTGCTTACTCATCAACTTCTCGATGCAAATAATAAGCTTGAACAAGTTCAGCAACAGTGGACATACGAAAAAAGTTTAGTCTTAGAGGCAAGAGAACTCGCGACATTACTGCATACGGAGAATGGAGAAGATAATAGTGCATCACTTCATCGACTGAATGAAATAAAGGCATTGTTATCAGCCATTCAAAATCCAATGGTTCATTGGCAGGTTACAGAGAATTTAGTCGCTGAGGTTGTCTCTGATTGGACTGGTATTCCTTTAGGAAAAATGCAGGCTGATGAAATAAAAACAATTCTGGCATTAAAGTCTATTCTAGAAGAGAGGGTTGTTGGTCAAGAGCACGCCTTAGAGCTAATCGCCCGCACGGTTCAAACATCACGCGCACAACTTGCTGACGAAAATAAACCGAATGGTATCTTCTTACTCACAGGTCCAAGTGGTGTAGGTAAAACTGAAACCGCTCTTGCTGTTGCAGAGCAAGTATATGGTAGTGAAGATAGTATCACTATTATCAATATGTCGGAGTTTAAGGAAGAACATAAAGTATCCTTATTACTCGGTTCTCCGCCGGGCTATGTTGGATACGGTGAAGGTGGTGTGTTAACCGAGGCTGTGCGCCGTAAGCCTTATAGCGTGATTCTACTCGATGAAATGGAAAAGGCTCATCCCGGTGTTCAAGATATTTTTTATCAGGTTTTTGATAAAGGAACAATAAAGGACGGGGAAGGTAGAGATATTGATTTTAAGAATACAATAATCATTATAACTTCAAATGTTGGTACTGATACGACTATGCGTTTATTTGAGGATGAATCAACATCTCCCTCGACAAATGGACTTGCTAAAGCACTTAAACCTGATCTTCTACAAGTATTTAAACCTGCATTTTTAGGTCGGATAAATGTTATTCCCTATTTGCCATTGGCAGATGAACAACTTAAGCAGATTATTTGTTTACAACTTAAACGTGTTAGTCGGAGGTTGTTGAGTAATTACAAAGTTGAATTCAATTACGATGAAGATGTTGTTAATTATATTGTCTCGCAGTGTCAAGATGCTGATAGTGGTGCAAGAACCATACATAACGTTATTCAGAATAGAATATTGCCAGAGATGTCAGTCAAGATTTTACAATTTGTTGCAGACAGCAAGTTCCTTTCAAATATCAGACTTATGGTTGATGGTAATGAGTTCAAATATGATATTTTATAAAAATATCGTATTAGTCCAAAAGTATTAATTTGAAAAAATTGATCACTATTTTTTTGGGTTGGTTATGGTAAGGTTTTGATTTGCTTGATATGTTACTGATATGGTCTATGTTTGAGTGAGTTATCAAGTATTGAGGGAAGCGCTTTTGGTAGTATAATGCACACCGACAAAAATATATCTAATAATCAAGGGATGCTTAATGTATTTGGCTTTCCTTTATTCTTTGTATTTTTGTGTACCAGGGTCATTAATACCTGAGCATATGAACGTCCAATTAAGGACAGCCGTTAATTAGTAAAAGGAATATAGAATGCAAGCTAACACATATTTGGACTACGAAGGGATTAAAGGCGAAGCAACTGCAGAAGCTTTTAAAGACATGATTACTGTTCTATCTATGGATTGGGGCTCACAACGTGAAATCTCTTCTCATACTGGTACTGCTATGGATCGTGAAGCTAGTTCAACTCGTTTGAGCGATGTTGTCATTACTAAGTTACAAGATAAAGCTTCTCCTGATTTATTCAAGGAAGCGACTATTGGTAAAGGTAAAAAGGCGATTTTTCATATCACTAAACAAGGTGATAAAATTGAAGAAATCATGAAAATTGAACTAACTGATGCAATGGTAAGTAGCTACCACATGTCAGTTTCTGGTGATCGTCCTGTAGAGACAATTGTTATTAGTTATACAGAGCTAATGATGACAGTTGTACCTACAGATGACAAAAATAACGTATCTGCACCACAAGTTTATGGTTACAGTGGCGTTAAAGGCCAAAAGTTATAAGACTAATGGTCAAACTGATGCGGTTTTGCCGCATCAGTTTTTTATTATTTTGTTTCTACCATTAAGGCTTCGATATGCAGTTGGCGACTCAGGATGAGAACAGTATCAAAATTGATACTCCGTTAGGGAAAGATAAACTTTATTTGACTCGTTTTGTGTTTGAAGAGGCAATATCGGAACTTTTTAATGTGAAGGCGCAAGTTTATACTAATGGTGAGGATATTGATTCACAGGCGTTAATTGGTAAAGAAGTGACCATAACGTTGAAATTAGGTGATGGAAAGAATCGTTTTATTCACGGTATGGTTTCTGACGTCACATCGTTAGGGCTAAGAGTCGCGAAAGAAGCCGACGATAAAGTGCATAAAGATTATGTTTTAACTATTGTTCCTGCTGCATGGTTTATGCAACATCGGGTAAATAGTCGTATTTTTAAAAAGAAAAACGTTCTTAAAATTGTAAATGAAGTCGCTGCAGAGCACGGTGTTAAGGTTGATATAGCCTCTAAGATTTCTTCATCTTATCCAGATTATGAATTTAAAGTCCAATATGAAGAGTCTGATTTGCTTTTTATAAACCGCTTGCTTGAGCAAGAAGGTATTTTTTATTATTTTACGCATACAGCTTCGCAACATACTTTAGTTTTGGCAGATAAAGCAACAGCTTATGAGCCTTGTGTTGAAAATAAAGTCAAATTTAATACAGGTAGTATTGCTGAAGCTCATATTAACCAATGGCATTCTGCTATTAATATGGCGCCAGGTAAATTTGTTCAACGTGGATATAATTTATTAAAACCCAAAGAATTACCCACTGGAACACATGATAAAGGTGGGCTATTACCTAAGCATACCGATTATGAAGTGTTTGCATATGACGCTGAATCTGACACTCATCCAAGGGGGAAGGCTGTCGCTGCATCGAGATTAGAAGCCTTGCAACGTGACATTCAATTACGCAAAGGTTCAAGTAATTGTCGAACTTTTACAGCGGGTCAAACTTTTGCTTTTAGCGAACATGAAGATAAGTCTGAAGTCGGTAAGCAATACGCGATAACCCAGGTCGTCTTAACTTGTGCAATTGTCAATCAGACTGGTGCGAGTCAAAACTCACGTCAACAAATTACCAATACTTTTATGTGTGTGCCTAAAAGTGTTCCATATCGTCCTCGTCCTATCACTGCCAAGCCGATGATCTCGGGTGTTCAAACCGCAACTGTGACTTGCAAAGGGGGGGAGGAAATTTCGGTAGATGCTTTAGGGCGCGTCACAGTTAAATTTCACTGGGATCGAAGTGCAATTAAAGATCATGAAAGTTCTTGTCCAATTAGGGTAAGCCAAAGTTGGGCAGGTAAGAATTGGGGAAGCAATTTTCTGCCCCGTCGAGATCAAGAAGTACTTGTTGAGTTTTTAAATGGTGATCCCGATCAACCGATTATTATCGGTTCAGTTTATAACTCGGATCACATGCCGCCATATAACTTGCCAGACGGAAAAACTCAAAGTGGTATCCGTACGCGTTCAAGCGAGAAAGGGAGTGCGGCTAATTTCAATGAATTGACTTTTGACGATAAAAAAGGAAATGAACTAGTCTATCTGCATGCAGAGAAAAACTTTACATTGCATGTAGAGAATGATCAGTCAGACAGTGTTGATAATGATCGAAAATCTGTCATTAAAGGTAATGATACGCACACTGTTAATAAGGATCGTAAAAGCACTATTGATGGTAGCGATACGTTAAAAGTGGGCAAGAAACTTGTTATCGATGCCGGTGACGCTATTACTATCAAAACGGGTTCGGCTTCAATTTCAATGAAAAGTGATGGTTCTATTAGCATTAAAGGCACCAATATTACGATTAAAGGCAGTAAAGTTAGTATCAACTAGTTAATTATTTGATTGATATTCAAGGAAGAAAGATAAAATGGGTAAACCTGCCTCTGTGATTGGCTCAATGCATATTTGCCCTAAGTTTACGGGACAGGTTCCCCATGTTGGTGGTCCCGTTGTTCAAGGCTCGCCAAATGTTTCCATCTGTGGTCTTCCTGCCGCTCGCAAGGGCGATAAATTGGTTTGTATCGGCCCACCTGACACGATTAGTGGTGGTTCATCTACCGTTTTTATTAATGGCAAAAATGCCGCCCGTCTGGGTGATGATACCGCGCATGGTGGTAAAATTGTGGTCGGTGTTCCAACGGTGCTTATTGGTGGTTAATCATGCTAACCGATAAGTCATTGATCGAGATCACCGCATCTCTCCTCGAACAAAGACATGTCTTAGTTCACAGCCGTTATACCAATCGACAGCTACTTATGATGCATGACCAAAAATTGATGCGTGGATTAAACGAATTGCTTAGACGCAAGGTTCACGTGACAGAGCATCGGTGGCTTGATTGGGTTTTAGATTGTTCACCAATTCCATTTGATTCAGCATTTGAGGTTAATCCTCCCCATGCTCTATGGCTAACTGAGCTAAAAATGGCATTGCATAATATGGATTATGCGGCTATTGCTGTGTCTGCTCAGAAAGACAATGCTGAGTATGCCAATTGGCTTCTTGCAAGCTATCTGCATATCCCTATCCCCAATACTGACAAATTGCTCGAGCAACATATTTCCTCTGCAATGCTATGGTATCTCGCGAGTATGGGATGTATGTCCGAAAAAGCGGCACTGAACTCCGCAATCCGGAATGCCGAGCCAAGATTGAGTGTAGAGATAAAACTTGCATTATATATGCTAGGTGACCGCACAGATGAACTCGAACTGCTTTCTTGTGCAATAGAGAATGAAATAAGTCACTGGGATTATCTTTTTGTATTGATTTGTGGCGCGCCGGAGCCATTAAAGATCCGTTTGTTAAACCTTATTTGCTCAGAAGCAAATGATAGATCTGCCAGTTTTAAGGCTATCGGCTTTAGTGGCTTGTCCAAGTTTATCCCTATGGTTTTAGCCTTAACAAAAGAGCAAGAGACTGAAAATGTCGCAATGGATGTGCTTTATACCTTAGTCGGTACTGTTGAGGCAGAGGTATTACTTTCGCAATTAGAGCTCATTGATGAAACGAGCCTCGAGCTAGTGGTTAATAAGTATCCTCCGTTAACTAAACTGCAAGTTATTGACACTACAGAGTTAAAAACGTTTTGGCAGTTAGAGTGTCAGGGACAGCGCCAGGCTGCAGCCTATCGCGCTAAAGTACACTTCCCGCAGACTCCCTTAGCCAGACCTTGTCGCTTATTGGGGGGGATATGGCATCTCCAATAACCATTTTGCAATCTGGACTTGTTATTGGTAGAGCTAAAAATAGCATCGATGGCATGATGCTAGATATGATCTCACCTGAGCCGCAAGCGTTGTCTCTTGGTGAGGATCAAGGGATATTAGTTAACTTCATATCGTCTTTAACATTCAATACTTCAGGTCAGTTATCGATTGAACAGTTCATGGCGTTATTTGACTGTTTGTTTTCCGAGCAATTGCAGTGTCCCGAGGATGAATGTGTACTACTCGTTTTACCAGAGCTTTTTAATGGTCAAGATCATTTGTTACACGCGTTATTCGCTCAGATAGCTGTGGTGTATCCCCATTTATTGACGCATAGCTTAAGCCGTATTTTCCCATATGGCAGTAGTGGCAATCTAATAGCATTAGCTGAAGCATCCCGTTTGTTATCGGTAGATGCAGTAGAGCAGGTTTGGATTATTGCCATGGATAGTTTGGCAGAAAAACAGCTTTTGTTGCAGCTTGCACAGCAGCAGCGCTTACTCACTGCCCAACACATGGGTTTATGCCCATCCGAAGGGATCGTGGGATTATGTTTAGGTCAGTCTGAGGTGGGTGTAGTCGTTAATTTTTCGGCTATGGATGCTGATGTAGAAGGTACACCGAAACAGGCGTTAACGTCTTTATTTACTCAGGTCAGTGCGGAGTCTAGTGATTCACTTCAGGCGATTTACTTTCCTGATAATGGCGATGAAACGCTCACACAGCAGTGGTTAGATGCATATCCATTACTGTCGGCCAAAATAAGTCAACATACGCAGCTGTTATTCCCCGCCTATCATACAGGGGAAATTGGTGCCGCAGGTGGTTTATATCGCTTTTTACATATATTTGAAGGATTTAAAAACGGCTTGTTATCGGGGAATATCTTACAGTGTGAGATTTCTGCCAAGGCATTTCGAGCAGCAGGATTATTTAGTTGGCGGACCTGGAATGGTTCGTTATTACAGCAAGGAAGTTAAACTAGCATGCAAGCCAAGTCGTTATCTTTAAAAGCGCGCTCAGGCGACTTAATTCTATTCAGCACGACAAAGCCCACGCGAACCTCTCTGGCCTTTAGTGATGAGCAGAGTGCTATTGCCTTTTTGCAATCGATGTTTTCCGTATCGGACTTACCTGGCGATACGATTGTGTCTGTGTATGCTTGGTTTAATCAGTCAGCCTCTTTTACAACAACGTGGAGCCAAGCTCGTGCAGGGGCGTTAAGACAAACGCTTGCAAAAGCGTTAGTGGAACAACAGCTATTTGCCGCAATTTTACCGGCGAAGCCAGTAGAGGTTCCTTCGGCACCGGCTTCGTCTAGTTCCGCTCCTACAGCGAAAGCGTCCAATCCTGGAGGGCGAGCTGAGCCGACGCAAAGTCCGTCCGAGCATGGCCAAAATGATCAACAGGGCCAAAATGCAGCAGGTCAAACGGAACCCCCCAATAAAGATAAAGTCACCTGTGGCGATCCAGTGGCTATGTGTAGTGGTGAGGAAATTCTTGCGTTAACTGATTTTAGCTTAGAAGGTGCTATGCCATTAATCTGGACTCGCACCTATCGTTCAAGCCAAAGTGCACAGAATCAAGGGTTAGGTTTTGGTTGGCGGAGTAATTTTCATCAGCATATTGATCTTATTATTGATGACGAGGCCAATTCTCAATTTTGGTTTGTCGACGAAGAAGGTCGACGCTTACCATTTGCCTTTGTTCCTCGAGGGAAAATTACCTATCAGCTTGCCGAAGGGCTCGCTCTACGACACGAATCAAATGGCAGCTTAGTGCTAGTCAAGTCTGATGATACTCATTGGGTATTTGTTCCGTGCAATGAAAAGCCGCAATGCTGGGTATTACATCAAGTGATTAATCAGCTTGGGCATACTCTGCAACTTTTCTATGATAGATATCAGAGACTTAGTCGTATCGATTATACCGCTAAGCGGGGTATTGAATTAACCTATCACGCCAATGGTAATATCAGTCGTATTGAAGCGGTTAGGCATACAGATCAAGGCTTACAACGCTTAGGGATCTTACTGGCTATCTATGAATATGATGAGGCAAACGATCTCAGAACTGCAACAAATAGAACGCAGCAAACTGAGCAATATCAGTATAATGGACACTTGCTCGTTGAACGTGAGCGTGCGAGCGGCTTTAAGCATTATTTCACTTGGTATGGTGCAGGACCGTTAGCCCGTTGTCGCCGTAACTGGGGGGATGATGGTTGTTACGATTATCACTTTGAGTACCATGAAGCAGAGCGGCTGGCCGTTAGCACAGATAGTCGAGGTCAAGTTTGGCATTATTACCATGATGCACAAAATCGATTAATCAAAAAGATCGCTCCAGATGGCGCAACTTGGCAATACCAATGGAATGCACAGGGTAAGAAAACTGCTGAAATTCAACCTTCAGGGGCTGTGACCACATTTGAATATAACCGACGCGGCCAGTTAAGCCGAGTGATAGCCGCCGACGAGGGCATTACCCAGTTTCAATATAATGCTCTAGGGCAGCGTAGCGGCGTGATTGATGCAGAAGGTCAGGAGTGGCGCCGTGAGTTTTCATCGGCGGGATTGCTCCGAGCAGAGACCGGCCCTAATGGTGCATCAGTACGTTATGAATACAATAACTTATCACAGCTTGTGAGCATTACTGATGCCTGCGGTCAACAAACTAAATTGGCGTGGGACAAGGAAGGTCAACTACTCGCTCAGCAATCGCCACAAGGGCTAACTCGCTATAGTTACGATGAATTGGGGTTAGTGAATGGCATAGTGGATGCTGCCGGACTCGTCACTGAATGGCAACGTAATAGTGCTGGGCAAGTGATTTGTCAACGCCAATACCCATTTATGGCAAATGGTCAGATACCAGAGCACGACGTAATTGAGCTTCATTATCAATATGATGATGCGGGACGATTGATTTGCCAGCGTAATTCTCTAGGACACGAGCAACGTCTCGGTTATGCCGGACTAAGCCAAGCTAGCCATTATTGGCAAGCTGATGGTAGTCACTTTGCCTACCAGTACGATAGTGAACGTAACCTTACCGCGATTCAACGCAGTGACGATGCCTGCTATCAAATTGATTACGATGGCCAAGAAAGGCCGATACAAATACAAGGTTTTGATGGTCGATCACAGCAAATTGAGTATGACGTTAATGGTAGGATCCATAAAATTCAAGAGGGTAAGCAAGGTCACGTCATTCTAGAGCGCGATACCTTAGGTCGTATTATCCAGCAAAAAGCGCACAAAGAGACTTCTACCGGACGAAATGTCAGTGAGCAACATTTTCACTACGACAAGTTAGGCCGGTTATTACGGGCAAATAATGCTCAACGTAAATTGCGTTTTGGCTATGCGAGTAGTCATTTTGGTAATAACAAAGCGTTAAAATCACACTGGCAAGACAATTGGCATATTGAACACGAATATGACAATTTTGGGCGTAAAATCGCGACATTGTTGCCTGATGGTAGCCAAATCACCTTACGTTACAACGAGCAAGGCCACGCTGCCTATGTAGGGTTTAATCAACAACCGTTATTGCAGCGTCAGTTCGATAGCGCAAGCCGTGAAACTGAACGCGAATATCACAGCGGTATATTACTCAGCCAACAATACGATGTATTTGGTCGCCTCTGCGCTCAACAGTGGCAAGGGTTAACATCTGCTCAAGAGGACTCGAATAGCCGCTTACATGAGCGTAGTTATCATTATAGCTTGCAACATCAGTGTATTAGTGTGAGCGATACATTCTGCGGTCAGTGGCAATATCAGTATGACTCGTTAGATCAGCTTGTGAGTAAACTGCACTTACAAGATCCCCGCCAGAATGAACAGCATCAATGGGATAGCTTCGGAAATCCGCAGGGGGAGAGTATTGCTGTTCAAGGCGACAGACTGCTGCAATACGATGGGCGACAGTTCCGTTATGACGACAGCGGTAATCAAGTTAGCGTGAGCGCGGCCAAGGCTTCAGTTAATGCGGCGTCAACCCCTGTATCGGCCAACCGCATGGCTCAGAAACGCGAATTTAATGGTTTAAATCAACTGAGTTGGCTAGAGAGTAGTAGCGCATGTTTTCAATACGAATACGATGCGCTAGGGCGTCGCAGTGCCAAAATCACCGCCCAAGGACGGATTGACTATTTATGGGACGGTGATGTTCTGATCGGTGAACACTATCTTGATCACTTTACTTGGTACCTCTACGAACCTAATAGCCATAAACCGATGGCGATGGTGAAAGACGGACAAGTATATCATTATCAATTAGACCAACTGGGTACCCCCATAGGACTGATTAACGCTACTAATCAACTCGTTTGGCAAGCCCACTACAGTGTGTTTGGTAAGGCCACTGTTACTATTAACGACATAAATAACCCATTGCGTTTTCAAGGGCAGTACTTTGACAGCGAAAGCGGCTTACACTACAACCACTTCCGCTACTACGACCCCGAAACAGGCCGTTTTATCAGTCAAGACCCAATAGGGTTGCTAGGGGGCATAAACCATTACCGATATGCGCCCAATCATATCAACTGGATAGATCCGTTGGGACTGAGTTGCAAGGAAGGTTTAGGAGAAGTGGCTTATGGTCCTCCACCAGAAGAACCTGGATTACAATCGGTAACATTATTACCGATAGAGTGGGCCGTAGAAGGGATCGCAGATTCCATCGAGCAACTGTCTACTATGTTGGAAACTGGGCCTACTTTGGTCGGCGCTGCTACTATGGCCGTTGCGTTGATCCCTGGAAAAGTAGCGGATAAGGTACTGGAGCCCGTGGTTAAGAAGTTGGATAATGTCGAGGTACCCAGCAATAAAGCGCTGACCGTGGCAAAAGCCAGCCTGATGAAAAAGCATAAGGTCGCCTGTTTCAAGAAGAATAGCAAAGGCTCGGATATCGAGTACGATAGACAGCTCAAAGGTCAGCAAGATGGCATCAACAAGATGTCGGTTAAGGAGTATCTGGATAATAGAGAGTCCTATAACGCTATAGGTCGTAAAGGCACGGGAGCGGCTCAGGATAAAGCCAGAAAAGATTTCAAAGAGAAGTTGATTAAAGAATATACGGACAAACTGGTAAATGAAGGTGAATATTTAGGCCAAGAAGCTCTGGATAAGGCACAAGAATTAGCTCTGAGCGATATGAAGACCCTGAATGCCTTGCATAATCCAGATATGATTGCCGGTGGTAAAGATATAGTGTTCGACCTAGGTGATGCCAGTGTCAATCAATCTATCGGTTCTCAATGGAAAAATAAAGGGGTCAATGAACTCGGTGAAAAAATGCTGCTCACACGAGTCGAACTGATGGATATTGAGGCCCAAAAAGCCTTGGATGAATTCGGACCAGATACTTTAATGGATGTCGATCTACATAGGTGTAAGTAAAATGAATAAATTTTTTGATAATTTTTATACTTTCGCAGGGTTTGGCCCAGCGATAAAATCGGAACTACCATCCGAGGCCGTTTTACGGTCTTTTGAAGATAAGCTACCGGCCAGACTGTTGGAATATTGGCAGGAATATGGTTTCTGTGGCTGGGGCGAGGGTATTTTTTGGACGGTGAATCCGGCAGATTACAGCGAAATTTTAGACTTATGGTTGGCGGGCACCCCCTTTGTCGGCAAGGATAACTACTATGTCATAGGTCGCAGTGCCTTCGGCCGTTTGTATGTCTGGGGCGAAACTTCAGGGCCAAGCCTCGATATTAACCCTTGTTATGGGATGATATTTCCAACGGATAAAACCGAAGATTTGAAGAAAAGGGGAGCAGAACGCACCATAGATTTGTTTTTTGCAACTACCTCAAAAAATAGTCTGGAAGAAGAAGATATCGAAGGCAAACCTCTATTTGAGAGGGCTATGATCAAATTAGGGCCGTTGGACGCCGATGAGATGTATGCTTTTGTGCCTGCGTTGGCCTTAGGTGGGGCGCCTAAGTTGGAAAACCTGCAAAAAGTAAAAGTTTTGGAACATCTCGCATTCTTGGCCGAATTGGGTGAGAAACAAGTGATGGCAGATATTGTTGCCCTCTCAAACGCTTTACATCGAGACAAATAGTTATTTGGCTTAAAAAGATGACACTTCCATATCCAATAATCTTTTTAAGCCAAAACGCTGGCTTGGCTGTCTAATGTATGGCTGTATAAAATACATCGCGCCCTATGGCACAAGTGAACTTCTCCTCACACTCACAGAAGTTAATTTTGGCTGCATGAACGCAGTTATTGTTACAGTGCTCGCCATCAGTTAGTTCAGTTGCATGACAGCCAAACGGGTCAGTTGGATTATGAATACAATACCTTAGATCAATTAATTCAAAAGCGTCATCACACTGAACCGAGTCAACATGAAGCTTATCGCTGGGACAGTTTCGGTAATCCTGTGGGTGAGGGCGTGGTTGTTAGCCAGGACAGATTAGCGCGTTATCCCGAACGTTCGCTAGATGAGTCACAGGCCCACTATCAATATGATGCCAGCGGTAATCAACTGGGCGTTAAAGGGCATAAGCAACAGCAGCAACGGGAATTTAACGGGTTTAATCAACTGATAAGCCTACACAATGGCCAAAATCTGACCCGTTATGAATATGATGCCTTAGGGCGCCGCAGCGCAAAAATCACCGCTGCGGGCCGCATCGATTACTTGTGGGATGGCAATCAGCTGATAGGCGAACACTGCCAAGATAGATTCACTTGGTATTTGTACGAACCGGCAGGGAATAGTAGCCAAAGCTACAGACTTTTCGCGCTCATTGTGCAAGGTGAAGTGTATTACTATCAGCTGGATCAACTCGGTACGCCGTTCGCGTTATTAGATCAACACAATAATCTCGTGTGGCAGGCGAGTTACTCGGCATTGGGCCAAGCGACAGTCAGCGTTAATGTGATTGCCAATCCGCTGCGGTTTCAGGGGCAATATTATGATGAGGAGAGTGGCTTACACTACAACCACTTCCGCTACTATGATCCGCAAACAGGCCGTTTTATCAGCCAAGATCCCATTGGACTATTGGGTGGCTTGAACCATTACCAATACGCCCCCAATCATATCAACTGGATAGATCCCTGGGGGCTGAGCTGTAAAGAAGGGGCTGCGTTAGCGGGTGTGGCGGCGTTGGCAAGACCGCTCCCTGTTCCTATTACTCCTGCAACGCCTGTTGCTTCAACTGTGGGTCGTATTGCAGTAGGTACTGCAGCGAATGACTCTATTTATGCAGTTGGCGAATCTCTTTTATCCCGTGCGCTTCCTATAGCTGGCGTGGCGCTAACGGGGCTGGCGGCACTGGTTTATAGCCCTGGACTCAGGGGCGGACTGGAGGAGATTACTGCCCCTGATGGAACTCAGTACAGTAAATACAGTGATGAAATTATCTATCACGCAGTCGGGGTTGATGGAGAAACTTGGGGTACAGCTAATCCACAAGATGACATACAATATCGGATGTGGAAAGCAAATGGTGGTGAGGGCAGCTTCGAAGATTGGCTAAGTGAAGGGAAGCCAAATGATATTGGTATAGTATCGGCCCCTAAATCAAAATCCATTATCGCAATTACCGCAGGTAGTGCATCTGATACACCTTATGGGCGAGGCAGTTGGGCAAGTGAACTCGAGAATCCTCAGGCTAATACGATATATGAGGTTACATCAATTCATGATGGACAACCAGCAACCTACACTTATGAAACCGATGATCAAGGACGTACTGTTCGTGTGACAGGTAAGCTTAGAAAGTCGAGTATTGATGATCAAAAAATACGAGATAAAAAACACCGTAGTTCCAGACAAAGCGAATACGGTGGTGATGATCCAGAGTATGATGGTGGCCATTTAATTGGTACCTTATTTCAAGGGCCTGCTGAAAAAATTAATTTGGTGCCGCAACTGAAAGAGCAGAATCGTCATGGTGAGTGGCGACAGATGGAAAAGGAATGGGCCAAAAATTTAGATAGGAATAGAGAAGTAGAAGTAGAAATACTGGTAGAGTATGAGGGTGATAGTACAACACCTAAAAGGCTTATTGCTAACTCTACAATCAACGGAGTTCGGCAGAGTCCGAAAAAATTTAAAAATTGAGGTCTATGATGTTTAAGAACATTGATAGTATTTATAATTATGTTGGCCAAGAGATGTTCAGCAGTTTGCCAGGCAAATGGGATAAAGCGTATCTGAATGTAAATATGGATAAAATTGATCGAGCAATTTCCATTGATTCTAAATATATTTCAGAAGGGGTAGAGTATTTTTTCGATCTTGATAGAAAGAGTGGTATTGTAAATTTCTCTGATTGTGATGAAGCATTTTATGATTTATATCATATCATGCAGAAAAATGAGCAAGATGTACCATGGAACAAAGCGAGATTTGAACTTACGCCCGATGGGGATTTTTCAATTGACTTTAAATACGATGAAGATTTCGCTTGGTATAAATTATTGGATATAGAGAGCCAAGAGTATGATGAACTTGATATCGATATCATAGATAAAATCAAGTCATGGGAAGGGTTGCCGAGTGACTACCAACGTTATTGGAAAAAATAGCTATAAATTTGGAAGGAGCCATAGAGTGTAGTTAATTATGGCTCACTTTCAATTGGTTCATTACTTCCTCAGAAATTTCCCATATTTGATTTTCTCGTCGAAGCTCTGGTCTGCCTTGGTCTTTATAGTTACAGTGCTCGCCATCAGTTAGTTCAGTTGCATGACAGTCAAACGGGGCTGGTGGATTATAAATACAATACCTTAGACCAATTAATTCAAAAGCGTCATCACAGTGAACCGAGTCAAAATGAAGCTTATCGCTGGGCCAGTTTCGGTAATCCTGTGGGTGAGGGCGTGGCCGTTTATCAGGAACTAATTAGCACGTTGTCACTGAGATTCGGCATTGGGGCTAGGCTAATTTTCTGTTTTGAGAATTTTATTTTTTCTTCAAAACTAAGGTCTTGTACTGTTTTTATATCAAGATCAGCGGGTGTTTTGTTGTTACATGAACTGATGAATTTGATAGGCATATCATGAAAGAAGGTTATTTCTTTAGTGTTAGTATTATGGTCGAAACCTAAAATTGTTGATGCTGTTAATATAGAGGCGTTCAGCACGATAAAGTCTTTAGTGACTTGGCTTGGATTAGAAATATTGACTTGTTCTCCCTGTTCTAGATTATCTTTGGTCCCTCCCCAGTAAAAGATATGTACATTTGGAATTTCGATCACGTAGTTGTAATCTGAAGTAAATGGGCTCGTTTCAGTCCATGCGGTTGATAATGCATAGGGTTGGCCGGATGATCTTAGAAATTGTGCATAGGCCGCTACTTTTTTATCTGCCGTAAATCCGACTTGGCGTGATATTTCTTGTTTTAGTTTACTCCATAATAATGATGTTTTTGCTGGCCAAGGTTGGTATAAGGTCATTCCACTTATTAAGCGAATACTCGGTTCAGGGAGGCTGTTCATAATTCTGTGTCAGGTTAATTTCACAGATCGATATGGTTTTCTAAGCGTCCCTCAAAATGGATTGAGAGCTGTGATAGCGTCAAATTCCAATTTTGGATGGGATGCGTCCAGCGC